>JABAOC010005419.1_pt3 | contig 29418 bp, 25 predicted proteins | sample 7062161 | NCBI WGS metagenome assembly JABAOC01 (sample SAMN14538625, study PRJNA623070) | marine sediment metagenome | biome: marine biome [ENVO:00000428]; feature: marine pelagic biome [ENVO:01000023]; material: deep marine sediment [ENVO:00002113] | place: India: Gulf of Khambhat ... | reverse complement strand
GTGATTCATCCCGGAAGAAAAGTGTTTCCGTGAATGCCGCAGTAAAAATGATTATGGACAACCTTAAAGATTCCGGTGTGACGATAGAAGATCAAGATTTAGCTGCTCAATTAATCAGACTAAGAATTCTTAATTTTACCAATGAAGAAAGGGTTAAATATTTAGAACCATATTTGAAAACTAAAATTGGACTTGGTCTACAAAAGAATGAGGACATATTCAGAGTTTTAGGTCCAGTTAATCCATTGATGGACTCTAGCTATGAAGAGTTAGAATATGGTGGAGAAAGAATGTTTACTTGTAATATCTATGATTATGATCCTGTCGATGGACAACAAATAGATTGGTATACTGGAAGTTGTGAACAATGTACAAAGCAACTAAGGAGACGATGGCATGCCGTTAGAATGCCAAGACCACATGGTGGGTGGAAAGGTTGTTTTTGTTCATGGAAATGTGTCAGAGATCAACTTTTATTATTCCCTAAACCGGAAATCATCACTGATTTAATGATCAATCTATTTGAAAAACAAATTAACAGTATAAAGGTCTTTGATCGTCAAAAATTAAAAGAAAGTGTTAAATTTGAAAGAAGTGATGAATTAGTTCCACTAACTTATGGCCCTGATGGAACTTTTACAACTAGTGAAACACCAAAGTTTAATCTTCCAGCTTTTCCAGTAATAAAACAGACGGTAAGTATAGATGACATCTAACTAAATACATTTTACAGAATGCCTGTAAAATGTGAAAAGGTAAAATTCAGTTAAATCCTATTCTTTCGTTTTCTNNTTCTCTTTTTCTTCCTTTTCTTCTTTTTGATTTCGTTACCTTCAGGTAATGTCTGAACTTTTGATGGTGCTGAAAAATCAAACATCTGATGTGGTAATATTTTAAACTGATAATTAGGTTGTTTTTTGATACCTGGCGTTTTCTTCTCCTTAATTGGTGGTTCGTCAAAGGCGTTATCGAAGAAAAGTTTAGCTCCAATGAATATAATCATCACCAGATAATAGTTGGTCTGAGTCAAGGTTTCACAATTGGAACATTTAGATTGACCAGATCCTCCAGAAGTCTCTGAGCTTACCCCCGACCATGAAAAAATACCACCTGAGCCATTCGAAGACATATAAACAAAGAAAAATACCAACGCAACAATTACTACTAGGCAAAACATTGCAATTATAACTGCATCGTCTGAACAATCATCTTGTTCGACTAGCTTAGTTGGCTGAATATTTGTTTTGGCTATGGCTCCATGATTAGCTCCATGAAAGACTATAGAGTTGTTTCTGTTTCTCATAATTTCATTTTTAGGTGTCATTTTACCTGTTTCCATATAATTATCTTCAAGTAAATCTTGGAAATCGGAATATTTTTGATAAATATTCCTTTTCATCAAATTCATGTCTGCCTCTAAAGCATAACGTAAATTTGGAAATAAAGAACCAGATGAGAAACCCTCAAATGGACCCTCAAATGGACCCTGATTCATTCTTTGACTGTGTGAGTGACTAAGCATTTTTAGGAAGAAAATTTTGAAACCTGTCTCCTGTTTCAAATCTATATTTTTTTTATCTTCAAAATGAGTTCCTGGGTTATCGGAAATTCTTCAAGTGGGTTTAATGTTTTAACGTTTTATCTTTTCTCATTCCTGTTGGTTATTGTTTTAGTCCTTATTATTTATAGAATTTTCTATGATAATGTTCTCCTCTATCCAGTAAAGTATTGCAACAATGAATATGAACATCCAAAAACCATAGAAACACTGACAGACTTTACACCTAATTTTAATCCATCTTTATGGTTAGATAGAGAGAAAGAACAATTACAACTAATATCCAGAATAAGTTCTGCCGGAAATCAATTTAAGATAATTCCGAAAATTCTAACTTCAAATTGGTCATTTTCAAACATTAAATGGATAAATCTAAAAAATAATAGTAAAATATTGGATAAAAATATTTATCCTGTGTATAATGGGAAACAAACTGTTGAAGATATTAGGCTTTTTGACAAAAATATTGGCATTGGAACATCAACTACGGATGAAGGATCTACTCCAGTCATTGTAAAATGGCTGGGTTCCAACAAATATAAAATAGCCAGAATAAAAGCCAAAAAATGGTCTAACTTATTCGGAAACGCGGAGAAAAATTGGATAATTTTTAAAGATAAAGGAAGACTTATATTACATACACATACTTATCCCAAACTAAAGTTATTTCTACTAAAAATAAACACAAATCCTTTCTCTTGTGAAATAGTGGACCAAATCTCCGATCTTAAGATAAAAAATTATTTTCCAGCATTAACAACTTCATTTAAAAATCTAAGAGGGACGACACCATGGATACTATGGAAGGGAACCGCGGAGACTCCAGAAACCTACTTAACTTTATTCAGGACAAAAACCTATCTTCCGAGAATAACACACAGATCTTTTTTCGTGGAATTAAGTGCTTCTGATTTTTCCCCTATAAGATATAGTTCTTTTATTTGTTTATCTAGGGGACATGAACCAATCCAATTTATCTGTGGTATGGTAACGTATGGAGATTTATGCATAATATCATTAGGAGTTAATGATAAAGAAGCTAGAGTGATCTCAATCGAAAAAGATGAGATAAATAAGCTTTTAGCATATCAAGCTAAAGAGCCCCTATATCCAAAATACGAAATTTTAAAGTTTCCTACTTTAATCACTGGAGATTTTGAACCATTTGCAAACTTTCATTTGGAAAAGCTGTTCCATAAATCTGAAATCATAGAAAAAGTTTGTTTCCATAATGGATGAAAATTTGAAATTATTACAAATACAACATTATCATTTCTCATTACAAATCATTTGTAATGAGAATTTTAAAACATATCGACCAATCAAACAAAAGACCAATTCTTCATTCTTACTCAAATTTTACACCTTCTTAGGATCTTTCTGACAATTTCGCTGATAATCAGGATTTCAAATCTCACGGAAACTCCGAATTCTGGAAACAATTTTAAATTGTTGGTAAACGCTCCGCTCAACCGGCTTCGCACGGGAAGATCTCCAAATCATGGCAGAGCTCCAGTACTTTTTTCTCCAATATACTATAGACTAATGCTTGACTATCTTCTAAGCCTACGCCTAGATAATATCCATTCATCTCCTTATTATATGTTAACCCTGAGCAAAATTCAATCCCAAGGTGATCAAAAATGAAAACATTCGAAATTTTCAAGGTTTTAAAGGTAGAATCTAAAATAACAAATCTGTGAAGATATATTCTCCCAGGATCTCCATCTATTACTTCATGAACAACAGTTAAGTAACCGTCATAATTTATCATTTGAACTGGTCCAGCAGATCCTCTCATAAAATCTGTTTTCCATTTCTTAGGTTCAATCTCTGTTATCTTACATAACCCAGTTTTGTCGTCGTAATCAGCAAGTTGAATTGGACCAGAGTTGTAGATGAAACGGATGATATTTGTGGATGAATTTTTCATTTCTGATCCTGAATTCAGATTTGAAATTGGATTTTCAGCCTCGTTTTCAGATTCTGTGTGGGAATTCATCCTTGGAGGGTAAAAACCAAGCCAGTTTTTCTGGCAGGAGTTCTTGTCTCCAGGATCTAAAGGAAGATAATAATTAGTTTCATAGCTTAAATACTGACATATTTTCTTGGCCTTGTAATCAAGTGATTTTTGATCAACTTTAATTCCAGGTTTTATTCCATAGAGAACTATTCTTGGATATGGGGCTTTATACTTTGGATATATTACTCCCCAGGTTGCACATGAAAATTTAATGTTATCTATATCAATGCCCTCATAGGGGTGAATAATCAACCGAATATCTTCAATACCTTCCACATGAGTCCGGAAGCGTTTTTCATGGTGCTTATCTATGATTTCTCCGATAGATTGTAATTTGAGCTGGGAATCCAATCTGAACAGAAAATTTCTGGTTTGAATTACCTGATTTGTGGACAAATGATCCCATCTGACTGCCCGGTATTGATCATAATTTACACACCGAACAACCATAAGGAAACCAGTGAGCTTCCTAAAGACTTTGTAATATCTCTCGTAGAAAGTGAACGTCGCAGCCAATGAAGGATTCATCATCCTCGTTCTAGGATTGTCAGGTGTTCTACCATTAAAAAGTTTTATCTTCGGTGACTCAAATAGGTTGGCAAAATCGATGATTTTCCGGCATTCTAACTTTTTGACGTAAAATTTTAAGTTGTTTCTTATTGAATGTATATTTTTGGCTATTTTACAATAGTTAATCAACATCAGTTCTGAAACTTTCATTCCTAGATCGTTCATTTTAACATAGAAACAGTTAATGGAGATTTCATATAATAGATCGTAATAGAATTTTGATTTTTTACGATTTTGAAAATCAATTGTTATACCTTCAAGTAGTAATTTGATCAATCTCATCGATAACTTCTGTTTACCAGCTATTCTATATTTAGTGATGAGCTCAAGTAAATTTTCTGGTACATCCTCATTAGATAGAGGTATTTTACCTATTTTGATAATAGACGTGCTATTATCAGACAGACCAGTTTTAGTCGAAGTTGCAGAAGCGTTTCCATTGGATTGATTCATCTTGTGGCAATACTTTTATTAGAGGGAGAACTTTTTATGGATTTCTTGATAAAAGAAATTTGGTTATCGTCTATGACCCAGGAGAAACTATATCTGAGTTTAATTTTTTTCAAGAACCAATCTCCATTAGATAGTAATTTCAAAAGAAACTCTGATTCAGTATCAAAGTGTATGTTATCGTCTATATAAATAACTCTTGATAACCACATATGTGTAAAAAGTTCAGAATTTTTACCTTTAGTCGTCTTATAAACTGATTTGACCACAAAAACTTCTATATCTCCATATTTGATATCTTNNGATGACTAAAATTTTCTTCCTAGCTCGTGTAAAATATCCAACGTCAGGATAAGTAAAGTGTCCTGGTAATATTCCGTGATTCTTTTCAGCACTAGTTGATGTTGTATTGTTGGCAATGATCTTATTATGTGACTGCATTTTTCAGTCTTGTCTTATTATGGCAAATTGATCAATATTCGAATGATCATGCTGATTTTCAAACCGAGTTCAATCTTTGATCTTTTCAAATATTTCCTAGAAATATTCGAACTTTTCTATTTTTGCTTTGCTAAAAAGTGTAAAAAAAGATTCAAAAGAATAGACTTGATAATGGATCCTACTAAACAGTTAATTGTTATCAAAAATAGTTTTGCTCCAACTACTCTTGAATGGAAAGGAACTTTTCTATCTTCTGGTTATGGAAGTAAGGTGTTAACTACACCTGAATTTGGGATTGTTCTCTCTGATGCTGCCTCCTTAGCTCCATCAGCTGAACTTGTTGATCTTAAAATTTTTAATGAAGTTCTTTCAATGAAAGACCGATTTAGAAATTTAGATTCCGATTTTGCCAAAGCAAAATATGCCGAATTTTACAAGCTATTTAGTTCGAAGAAATTTGAACAAAAGTACGAAACTCCAGAAGAAATCGACAAAGCAGCCAGGGAATCTGTGTTCAGATATGCTAGGGACAAGTCAAATCCTTTCGAGAAAATCGGCAAGTCTATATTCACTAATCGTGCTGGGGTAAAGATCGCCAATTGTGATGCAATTTTTGATTTTAGCAAATTTCAAGGTGTGTCTAAGTCAACAGGAGAACCGACTGCTACAATTCCTCGTCCATTATTTACCTATGTTGATTTAGCCTCAGCCCCAGGAGCATTTACCGAATATCTTCAATGGAGGAAGCCTAACTCTGATGGATTTGGCATTTCTTTGAAAGGAGGATTGGATTGGTCCACTAAGATGATTGATATGAAAAAGTTTAAGGTTTCATGGGGAGAAACCAAATATGGGGGAGATGGAACTGGAAATCTTTATACTAACTCGAAGGCCTTTGCCCAGGAGGTAAGAGCTAAATATTTAGAAGGTGTTGATTTAGCGATGGCCGATGGTGGGTTTGATGTTGATCAAGGAGACTTCGACAAACAAGAATTTTGGTCGGCCCGATTGATTCTAACTGAACTTTTGGTTTCCCTTATGACCTTGAAACCAGGTGGTACATTTGTTTGCAAGATTTTTGATTCAGTTACCAAGATAACGGCCGATATCTTGTACATGGCCGCCCTATCTTTTCAAAAGATCTGGTCCTTCAAACCTATTTCATCAAGGCCAGCTAATGCCGAACGATATTTGGTTTGCACCAATTTCAAAGGATTTAACAATTCCTTAGTTAAGCAAATAATACAGGTTTTGCAACAAGTCAATAAAAATCACACTTCAACCAAAAGAGTCACTAGTTTTGTCAAGACTTTACCTGCAGATTTTCTCAAATGGATGAAAGAACAAAATCAAAGATCTATGGAAAGACAGAAGCTGACAGCTATAAACTTTTTGTCTATATTGGCCACTGACAAATTGGCTCAACCATATCCTAACTATAATTTGACCAAAACTTACATTCTTTGGAAAATACCAAGCCAAATAAAACCTCCATCAAGACCTTATAGGAGAAGAGGTGGTAGAGGTGGTAGAGGTGGTAAATTTCAAACAAGACGAAGATAAAATCTAAAATAAAACATATACCTCCAACTTAGGAGATATATGTCATCAAATTGGTTAACCAGTATACTAATCATCAAAATGATAAAATAGCTCACAAGTAAAGGAAATCAAAAAATTACCATTCGGCGACCACCAATTTTCCTAAAAATTGAGCTTTTATTCTTTTTTAAAAAGTGTTTAATAATACAGGTTTTTAGAACCTCACAATTTAACGCGTCATTTACCAATGTCACAAACAACCTCGGAAGAATCTTCCGGTATACCAAATCTTGCCTTAGTTGCGAGCTTTGGAGCCAATCTCCGATCCACCCTAGTTACAACAGGACCTATTTTAAACATAACTTTACAACCAGCGGAACCTGAGCCTGTTGCTGAGCCAGAACCAGAGCCTGTAATTGAATTGCCAACAATTATACCGACAACAGATTTTGTATCTTTGATCACTCAAAGAATTTCCAATGAAAATTTTGATACTCAATCTTTAAGTCCTGAAGAGAGAGAGATCTATAGCAGACTGAACATTGAAGGATTTGTTACCAAATTTTATATGGAAAATTTTATTAAAGGACGATTTCTTCAGGGATTTAATGCTGATCTTCGTTCTATTTCTACTTTGCGTCAACCAGAATTAAGACGTCTAGGTACATCTTTAAGACTTCCGGCTAAAAAGATGTATAAGAGTAAGAAGCCTTTATTCAGAGAAGTGGCCATTTATATGTGCAAATATGGGCTTATACATTCTAAATGGAAACCGGTCATCGATAATGAGATTTTTGTACGAGTCTATAACAGTTCTGAGAATGAAGTTAGATCTCAACTCAACGATGAAGACCCAGCCCCAGATGGATTTGATGTCACTGAATTGGAGGGATATCATCTTGGCAATGTTGTTCGTCTTGTGTGGAAGTTAAGAAATCCATGTATTGAACAACTTCTCATGAGGACGCTCAGAGATTTAAAAGCTTATCTGAAATCTGTTGGTGCAACCGTCATAGCAGGCAAGAAAACTAAATTAGAAATTCTTGTTTCATGTGCGGACCAATTGGCTATTAACAAGGTTATCCCAGATGAAGATATTAGAGTTTTAAAGTCGAGCGTACTTAAAACTTTATTGTCAATGGACAAAAGAGTTGTTGATAGGTTTCTCAATGCTTATGGAATATACAATCGTTTGAAAGATAATTCGATCATTGCTCTTGTTAAGGGTGGAGTTTGTTCCATTGATCTCAAGTATCCTTCTATTTTGAGACGTGCTACCAGACGTGATTTTCTACTTGACGAAAATCAACAGCCGAATGAACATTTTCTCTACGAAGATTATCAGCTGAGTGATTTGACCTTGACTGAAATAAAAACAGCTATGGATAATGTTTTTGATGATAATAGTATATATGGGGATTACATGGTTCAAGTTGATGAGATTCTTAAAATATTTACTTTTTCAATCAACTATCCAACTCCGACAGTTGCTCCTCCAGCTCCCACAGGACCAACACAACCAACATCTTCATCTGGACAAACGGCTTCTTCCTCAACTTCAACAGAGGAAATTTCAGAATCCGGGGTAGCTATAATATCGGCTCTTCGGCAAGTGGTTAATGGCCAACTGGGAGCTGAAGAGTTTGCTCAAGTGTTAGTTGAAAACACCGGACCTTCGGCATCTTCATCTTCTAGGCGTGAAAGGAGAGGAATGAGAGGATCCAACAGAAGAAAAACCGAAGAAGAAAAGCTCAGACAAACAATTGCAACTCTTCATCGAATTCATGGGACGGCTAATACCTCTCAAGATGGTTTCTTTGTTGATTTACCACCTTGGACTTCTAGGCCTTTTACCAGAACTACTAGTCATAAGTCATCACACGAGATGATCACCGAAGCTGTCTATTATCGGCACGCTAGACGTTATCGTTATAACGAGTTTAGTCAGATGATTAATTTGAACTATGCCCAATATGCTCCACCTTCTTGTTATGGAAGAAATAGGCAATTCTTTGAGGACAAAATCTTCATATTTAATAGTTCCGATCTATCGGAACTATTAAATATGGCTTTTCATTATACTAAGAGAAATCCATTGGTATTCATGATGACGGATTCACAATTACATTTGTTACTGTATTTCGGAAAGCATACCAAAATACATACAACAAAGAATCAAATGATTCGTCTGAAAAGATTTGTTGATATAGGTTGTCAATCTAAGAGAAAAACATTGATGAAACTTTATAAGACTACCAATTTTCAGGCAATCATGTCACAGTATAATAAGATGGAGGAGTATATCTATACACCAGATGAAAAGATTCCTGATATGATCAAGTCATTTCAGATGGTAGTACCTAGGGATACCAATCAGAAAAACTATTTTCTTGAAAACTATGAACATTATGCTCCGGTATTTGCAAGAGCAAAAAGTCCACCGGTGAAATATGTTCCTAATAAGTTAGAATCTTTGACTATTAGCAACATACTGAAGTACACGGATAAAGAAATTTACAACATGTGTCCTCTGTTAGAAACTCAGCCAAGTCGAATCTCTGCCTCTATTGAATTAATTATCAATTCAAGAGGAACTAGGTTCTTCATCCCACGACTTACTACTCTTTGTCCTGAACAAACTGCCATTGGGATGGATGACGTGAAAGATCTTCCAATAGTTATCTGCTATGGAAACTTTGGGCAAATGGTTGCTTTATCCATTAGTGATATGGACATGTCATTCACCGAATCTGAAGTCAATGGTATTAGTATTTTCCGTTTCAGAGATCATCGGGGTTCTGAATTTACAGTCAGCGAAATTAAAGAATTAGCTAGGGTTCTTTCAACACATCAATCAACGGAGGGTGTAACTACCCTAATTGGAAAGATTGATAGAGGTCTCTTGTTAATGAGCAATTCTGTCCAAAAAGATCTGGAATTAGTCAGAGATATCAAGAAGATTCCCGCTGACGAACGGATAAAAATTAAGAACTATCTCAAATGTGTGTTCGAAGCTGGGATGTACATGAGAAGATGGCTAGGTCCAGGAAATCCATTCCCAATTACCACCGAGCAAACTAATGCTCAAACTACCGATCCAAAAACCGGAAGAAAAGTGACTATTGATCCTCAACCAAGAAGTCAAGCTAAATTAGCTGAGATAGATCATATTTATATGAACATCAAATCTCAATATAGGCCATTGATCAAAAGATTTTATGACTACACCACTAGAAACGACAGAGTGGTAAGCGGAGATAAGATGTTCTTTGATATGAACGAAAAAGTTTCAGCTGGTAGATACTGTATCAGGATGTCATCCATCCATTATGTAACTACAGGATATCACTATTCACAACTTATCTTTAGTGAGAAGTTGATAGATAGAGCTGAGTTGTTTAAGATGGCCCATATTTCATAAACATAAAACTAAAAAAAGACATTTCGCTCAAAATTGAGCTAAATGTATATCGTTATTTACGTCGTCCATTTTTTTCTCCCGTTTCTTCCATTTCTTTTGTTAGAAACTCTGCTTGGTGAGGATCCGGAAACCATTCCCCACCCATCGTCAATAGTCTTCTGCCAAATAAGGATTTCTACTCCTTTGTATTCACTTAGTGATATTTTAGCATAAAGAGAAGAATCTTTTAAAGTTCGGATGAACTTTTTTACAGGATCAATTATTCTCCTCCGAGGAGTATCTCCCAAATAAAGAGCCAAATATCCATTATCTTTCAAGCAATCCCACATTTTTGAAATCATTGGAGTCAGCCATTTTCGAAGCCAGTTTTCAAATTCTGGGTATTTAGAAATAGATTGATTCTCGTCGTCAGAATAAATTTCAATGTCAAAGAATGGAGGAGATGTAAAGATCAGATCATATTTTTCAACTATTTTAGATTCCTCAAATGGGATATATTTAATTATTTGTTTTTTCGGGTTACCGAAATCTTTAATGATATTATCATGTCCACCTTTCAAACCTTTGTTTGGATCATATCCATGATAGGTCATATCAAACATGGTTGCCGAAATTAGTCTGTCACCCCATCCAGAGGAAGGATCCAAAATTTTGATCTCTCCTCTTCTGGTGTTATTCAAAGAAGAGAAGAGAAATTCAATGATACCTCTACCCCAAGATGGTCTGAAAATCGTGCATGGTGAGAACAGATTGTAGACGAAGTTATTGATGTATGCAATTTCTTCTCTAGTCATCAAATCATAGATATTTACTATTTTCTTTTCTGTAGTAGGGGTAATTTTTCCATCAATGACCTTTGACCTGACATTTAACACGTCATAAAGTAGGGAAAATGATATGGTATTGTTCACCAAAGTCCCCAGAAAAGTTTCTGGTGTATTCCAAGATTCCAATGGGGAGAGAAATCTATTGGCTCTTCTGGCTTTGAGTCTTTCAGTCTCATTATAATGATCGCTCAAAGACTCTCCCAACCAAAAATCTTGTTCATTTAATCTTATTTTTCCAACAGTTATTCCTTCTCTTTTGAGATATTTTATTCCATAGATGGGGTTTCTTCTTTTTGTAAGATATTTGTACATAGTGTTTTTATCTGGAAGAACAAGATTTTGAAACGGGTATGGAAATTGTTTGGATGAGATAAGGCCCTGTAGAACACCACAGAATTCTTTGAGTATTTCACTCCTCTGAGCTAGTGGAATTTTTTCTTGATGATCAAAAGCTTTAATATGAGTTTTTTCGTATAAGAACTTGTAATCAGACACAAAATTTTCAGGTAGGTCAGATTCTTCATCTGAAGTTTCTTCCCCAGATGAAGAGTCATATCCAGCCAATTGTTGAAAACGATTTTTTCGTCTATCCATCGAAAATCAGAAGAATAACCAATTGGTAATTTTGAATATTTCAATAACAATTCCATAGATCAATTTGACAGGTCATTTTGTTTTTGAGTCTGACACAAACCAGCAAACTATGCTTAGATTAACGCTCAAGCCTTCGCAGGTCGGACCGTTTTTTCCACCCATTAACCAGGGAATTCCAGGGACGACATTTCAAGAAAAAATTGTCAACACTGAAGTTGATAACCAACAAATCATGACTAATGAACAATTTGAGCAACTGAAAAAGATCAAATTTAAAAATGGATTATTGTTAGTTAATCCTGCTCTTTTTGACTCACATGAAAAATTAAAAAGTACGAAACGTGGACGTTTATTGTTGAGCAAATCTCTTGGACAACTTTTTCAAGTCATGTCTTTGATTAAAGAAGTCCGATTTGTCAAAACTTATGAATTCCTTACTTCAAAATCTTTTGAAGACTATAAAGATTTGTTATTTCAGCTTCCAACAATCTCCAATCAAAGGGAAAAAGTCAAGACAGAAATTTCTCTGATTACCTCAAAACTTGATGCTGTTGAGTCTGAGTTTGAATGCAGAAAATGTCATAGCTTTAACACTGTTGCCATTGAAAAACAAACTCGATCCGCAGACGAAGCCTCAACTGTTAAGGTTAAATGTCTTGACTGTACACATGTGTATCGACTCTGAAGTCGATACGCCTTGAACGATTACACAAGGACTACTGTTCGAATGTCTATGTCTTATGATGAAGTCCAAGAAAAACATTTAAATCTTTGCTGATTTAAATGTTTGTTTATTCATCTTTGTGAAAATTTATTCAGGGACTGTGATTCCGTGTTGACTTAATTTGGTTTTAATTCTGGTAACTAGATCAGACTTGTTTCCACTAGTTGAAATTTTTAACTGTGCAGCTATTCTTCTTAGTTCTTTGACACTATAAACTGCACTTTTAGAAGAGCTTCTTCTAGCCTTTATTTTGTTCACATCGATGTTACTAAGGTCAACATCTTGACTAGCTGTTGTTGCCATCACTCCGGACGGAGTGATAGTTGGAGTACCAAGTTGAACTTTCTGAACAATTGTTTGAAGTTGAGGAATAACTACCCCAGTTGCTATACCTGAAGTCACCACTGGAGGAATAATTGACACGGGCAAACCAGTTGATACAGGCAAACCAGTTGATACAGGTTGAGTAACCGTCGTGCCTAAACTAATCGGAGCGAATTGAGGAGCTATCTGAGCTAACGGTTTAATCTGAGGTGTGGGTGTAACTGAAGGGACAGATACTCCACTAGGAATCAGAGACAACGTCAACTTAGGTTTTTGTGCGGGTACCGAAGGTAAAGTTGGTATTTGCTGACCTGGAACAGGTAAGATCCCAGGTGAAGGAAGAACCGGAGTTGGAGATACAGTAGGTAGTTGGATTGGTAATGTCAAAGCTGGAGTTCCTGGAGTAAATTGGGCCAAAGAGGGAGCGACCACAGGAGTTGGAGCAGGCGAAATTGCCGGCGTCGCAGATGGTGCACCTAAAGGTAAAGTCAGTTTAAGACCAGTGAATGGAGTCGCGACAGGCTGTGTTGGTAATCCTAAAGTTAGCTTTGGTTTTACAACTTGTNNCGCCTCAGACTTTGAAGGGGCTACCCCGAGCCCCGTCGGAATTGTTGGTATCTGCACACCAGGAACACTGGGCGTAGCTCCTATACTTGGAGGTGGAAGAGTAGGGATCTGTATAGTAGGTATCCCAGATATTTGTAAAGCCGGAGCCGGGGTCGTCGAGACTGCTGGTGCACCTAATTTTGGGTGTGGAACCCCGGCAAGCGACGGCAATTCTTGTCCTGTTTGAAATGCAGCCAATGGATTAATTTCTGGAGGTTCTGCTAAAACTAATTGATTTAGTGTTGATAATGAATCTGGTGCAAAGAGAGGTAATTTAGCTGGAGCGGCGGTTCCCAACAAACCTAACTGTGGGATTTGAAATTGTTCTGGACCAACAATTTCAAATCCCTCCTCTTCCTCTTCTTGTAAACCATCAGAGTCGTAATTTTCTTCTAGCCAAGTCAAGATAATATCTGACGGAACATCATCGTCAAAAGTTTTTCCAAAAAAATCTGATGCAATCTCTCTCAACTCATCTTCATCGTAATTTTCTAGAAGTTCTAACGGGGGCAATTCGTCTACACTCATCTGATCAAATTGATGATTGTTTTTGAATATGAAAAAATAAAGAAAGGCTCATTTTTTGGGATTCCTTGCATAATTTTTTATAGAAAGGACTTTACAAGGGCATTATTAAAATGGATATATTAGACCCAAACTTATTGAAACCGGGAAATCGTAAGATTAAAAATATTTTGAGAGATCCGAGTTGGGATGGATCATATCTAGGAAATTTATCTTCTGAGCATATCATTGGTAAAATAACAAAAAATAAATTTGTTTTCTGGAAAATAAATTTCCCTAGCGGACCCATTATTTGTTTGGTTAGACATCCTTTGAACAAAATACCACACCAATGTGTAATTGATGAATCCAAACCTTTATTTGGGTTGAAAAAATTAGGGACCAATTGGGTTAACTATGGAACTGGGATTCGTGTTCTTATAAAAGCAAGAACAATTAGCCAAAACAAAGCATATGGAGAAAAAAGAGTTTCTGAATATGACGAGGAAACTATTAAGCTATTAATTGATAAAATCAAGAAAAATATTGTGTTTAGAGAAGTTATGGGAATTAAAAGTACTAATTTTTCTTCTTTAATAGTCAGACCTACAATAGTTCCTCGAATTGATGGGTCCAATCTTATTACCAATGATGTTTTGAGTATAGCTGAAAATACTGTCAGATTTGATTCTATATCAGTTATTTCAAACGCTTTTGAAGAAAAGTTGTTTGAACCCGGCGAAAAAGCGAGAATACTAAAACGAATATTTTTTATCTCAAGTAAACAAGACTTGAGTCAAACTATCATTAATTTGAAAGACAAAATAGAAAAAATTACAAGTAGAGTAAGTAATGAAACTGTAACTATAACAGATTCAATGAGAGCTCGATTTTTCGTTTTTTCTAAAGATCCCATTGCAGAAGAGTAGTAAATTCCGAAGAAATTGATCTTCAACACACAATTAGATTAGAATTTTTAATTGAGATCCGTATAGAATTTAGCATTTTTAATTCTGGTTTGACACACAATTGATTGATTGATAAAACTTTCATTGGTTGATAACCACTTCAGGACACATAGTTCTCATATATCGACCGATATCAACGGAGATGCAAAAATCGTCTTCTAAGAATAAACATCCAAAGGGTCAGAAGATTTCTGACGAAAGAGAAGCAAGACTAAAGTCTAAAAGTTATTTAAGAAACATCAATGTTGGGAAGAATCATGGAAGGTATTTTCTTGGTAAAATTAAAGATTTTGAGACCAACAAAAGAAACATCAAAAGGGCTGGGATCATCGTTTATACGAAAATAGAAGAGAAAATTTATTTCATGTTAGGCATTGATGAATTTAGCGGGGATTTAACCGATTTTGGAGGAGGAATTCAGCATAGAGATAATGGACCGATCAACTGCGCTCTAAGAGAATATGAGGAGGAAACCATAGGCACACTTCATACTCTAAATGAAGAATCCTTGAAAGATTGCAATTTTATTTCCTCTAATACCATGTTAATTATCTTTGTTCCCTTAAAATTTGACCATAAAAAGGTCTTCGACAAATTCAACCAAAAGATCAAGAATAGATCATTCTCTGAAGTTTTAGGTCTAGTATTATTGGATGGTCCATCGTTTATCAAACTGATATTCCCAGATATTATTCAAGATGAAATGAATTACATGTCAAGCAATAACGAAATTCTGGAGAGAAACAAAATTCAGATTTATAGTTTGGTTTCCGATTTCATTGGAGCCGCTATTAGGACAACCAAGATAAATTTCTTTGAAAGGTTATAGAGATCGTCTCTGACGATCATTAGCATTTGGCTCATAAATGAGCGAAATGTTTTTCTTTTTTGAGTATCTTTAGGTTTTCATTTGAGCGGCATATTTAGAACAAATTTTTAGAAAGTCATCAAACTGGTCATAGTAAAAAACTTTGGTATCTTTGTTACCATCTTTATATAGAAAAACGGGGAGTTCATCTATTACAATCCCGTATTGATTGCTTTGTAGCCAGTCTTTCATTTTTTTGTTCTTCAAAGGAATTTTGCTGACGAAATAATAGTTGTTCTTATCTAACTCACCAGATATAGATTTAACCTCCTCCGACTCTTCTTCTTCTTTGTCAATAATGAAAATAAAAACACAACCTTCGTTTTCTTCTTCGCTATGAGAATCCTCACTCTCAGGGTCGCTGTGGTACGAGGATAATTCTTCAGTTGACATTTTAGTAACTATGCGAACTAGATGATTTTTAGTAAATTTAAAGTCTATATGAGAAATCAATAGTGATTTATAAGGCTGGCTATTTATCAGTTGCGTACTTGATCCTTATAGGGATCTGCGAGCTCACCCACTGCTGGAGTACTCCAGTTATGTGGATGCGTATTTGATCCTTATAGGGATCTGCGAGCTCACCCACTGCTGGAGTACTCCAGTTATGTGGATGCGTATTTGATCAATGCATTAATTTTCAATTGAGTGTCGTCTTCTGTAGTTCCTTGCATTGAAACAAGAATAACTTTCTTCCCACCTGGTTTCGTTTCATCAGGGATCAACCCTAATAATTGAACAAACTTAATCTTAACTCCCTGTATCTTTTTGGCGAACATGAGAGTGACAATTCCATCTTTGGCCATTCTGGCTTTTATTTTCGGCCAATACGGAGTTAATTGAGGACTTCCGAATTCCCTTTGGATTTTCACTCTGTCGGCAAACTCTGGAGTAATACCAAGAGATGTAAGGATTTCCAATGTATTTTCATAGGCTTGATTTGAAGCCAGAATCTTCTGAACTGATGTTCCACTTCCTAGTTCTGATTTAGGGGCTCGTTTATTTTGTGAATTTGCTATAAACCATTGTAAAGCCTCTTCAGTGAAATAAACAGTTATTGTCCAAACCCTATTAGAATCTTGAGATGAAACTTCTTGTTGGTTTTTCCAAGCCATTTTCTCAAAAATTTCTTTGACTTGAGTTTTAGCATCTCTTATCAAATCTGGATCAATCTTGATTTGACCAAAGATATGGGTGACCATCGCCGTTGCATAGAAAATTCCTAAACCGATTTTTATATTTTCCCCAACTAGATAAAGAGCTCCAAAAAACGACTCAAAAATATCTTCCCTGATATGAATACTCAGATTTACCTTCATTCTCACCATTTCAGCCAAACCTAATTTAGAAGAGATTTCTGACAATGAGGTTTTCTTCAAGAATTTAGAAGAAAGAAAACTTGCCTGTGCCTGATCTATCCCTTTAAATCTCTTCTTTAGATATGAGATGAACAAAAGGCCCAAAAGACGGTCCCCTTCAAGTTCCAAAAATTCATAATTTTTGTCAAGGTTGGGATCCCAACTACTATGAGTAAATGCAGGAATCCAATATTTACTCATATATTCAATATTAAATAGTTTGGCTCTCCTTTTCTGATCTTTGTCGATCTCCGACAAAAAAACGTCTAAGAAGTTTTTCAGATTTTTCTCCCAATTATCCGGGGATATAGTCGTCATTGAGCTATTTGTTTTTAGGACTAAAATTTTTTATGTTCTCTCAGTTTTGCCAACATCTAAAAATATTTAAAACGGGAAGTTTATTAATGATAAAACTATTTGACTTCAGATAAAAGAGAAAATTCAGATTTCTCACTATCAAAATTATCAGGGTAGAATTTCTTGCCAAAAAACCATATGGAGATCACCATGATTAAACCCAAAATTAAAAAGATGAACCAATACCAAAATCCAACAAAATACAAAATCAGAGAAATTATTAGGATCAAAATAGTTAAAACATTTAATCTCTCTTCATCTGTTGAATTCACAGTAGGTATTATTTTGGGTTTTGTTAACAAAACCCCCGGATCATTTAACCAAAAACCCATTCCTATTTTTAAGAAAAAACAAAAACTTTCCCATATTTCTCTTTCTATTCCTGGACAAATCCAGAATGCCCCACTCCCACAAATTGATCAGGAAAAAAAATCAAGCCAAAAATTGTAATCTTTCCGATAAACAGGGGCAAAATAAAAAAAAATCTTATGTCTAGTCCAATAACTTTCGAATCCATTCATAAAGCAGCTTATGAGAGCTTGATGACACAATTTATAAATAGTGTTGTAGCTCTATCTAAGACCAATCCAGGACCTTTAACGGCTGAACAAATTAGGGCAGCATTGCAGATGCCTGTTGTGTCCAGTGTTATGCCTCCAATTTTAAATGGGGGAACTAGATCTTCTTCTAAGAAGAGATCCAAATGTAATGGACCCTCATGTCAGTATGTTCCTGGTCGTGGTAACAAGAAGGGAATAATGTGTGGTCAAGGATCCCCTGATAATATTCCAGTATGTAGATCTCATCGTAGCACAAAAGGAGGAAAGGAAATCATTGCTAAGTTTAGCAATGGTTCCCTTGTAATGCAGTCTCCAGCTCTTCCGAATATTGCCCCAACTGGGATTAAACAAGCTCCGCAAGTCGAGGCCCCAGTAGACTATAATTTGGATGCTGAACAAGACACGGATGGTAAGTATTTGGCTAAAACAACACCAACAATGCCCCACCGATTTGTGATCATTGTCAAAGGGGAAGGAGATTACTCTACCGAAATGATAAGAGAGAAGATGGGAGATCCATCTTCAGACCGAAAACTGAACGCTGCGGAAATTGCCTTTGCCCAAAAAATCGGATTGAATGTTGTAAATGCGGCAGTTCCTCCAGCAGCAACTCAAGCTGCTCAGGCAGACGCAGTTAAACCAGGTGTTCCTAATCTGGCAGCGTTCCAAATTCCTAATTTGCCTCAGCTATCGACTCCTCCATTGGCTTCAGCCACTGGAGCTGAAGTTTCACCTACCACAGAGGGTCTTCAAATCCCTTCGTTGCCAGTTCTCTCGACAACCTAATAGACTATAACATCCACTTATAAATACCATATCGAAAAATAAAAATCACATTCATTACAGATTTATCTGCAATGAATAAATGTACCAACTCTAAAGTTGTGTTAGCAACCATAATTTATCTACTCCCTTATACATATATAGGCATGTATCATTTAGTTCATAGATAGTGTCGATGGTTAAATATTTTCTTTGGTCCCTAACTTTAATCTGTTCATTGATCTTTAATTTATGCAAGTGTTCTGAAGATAATACCCATAGGAAACCATCGAAATACTCTATTTGTGAAATGGGATAATCGTTTTCATATTTGGTTTTCCAAATCACATCACCCTGTGGATAACTCATATTTACTATTTCTACATTGTGGTTGTCTTTGAAAACCACCAAGTTTTCCTCTGGGTAAAAACATTCGATGTATTTATCGAATTTCGTCCAACATTCATCTTTATAGAAATGTGTTTGAGGGGTTTTCTGCAGTGTAAAGTAGAAGTAGGTCTTTGAGTCGGAATGAACTGAATCGATTTTGAATTTACTGATGTCTAGCTTGAAAATTTTCTTCAAAGGAGTTAATTTCCAGACTTCATGATCTTCCTGTAATACTTTGTGTAAATATCCATTATGGTCTAGAACAAAGAAAGTTTCTCCAAATTTAGTAATCATCTTTGGAACCAATACATAATCTGTTCTTTTAGTTACTATGGATATATATTTTAAGTTTCCATATTTATCTATAGAGGAAAATTTACATATTTTTCCATCATTGATAGCATAGCATATGTAATCTTTGTCAGATTGATATAAGAAGTCGACTTTGTCTAATTTTTTGGAACACTGGGGAAAATCAAAATTTCCGTCCTTTAAGGTCAATAAATATTTTCCTGGTGAGATTCTTGAATCTGATAAATATTCTGAAGTCATTCCTTCATTATGATGAAGGCAAGTTGAATAAATACATGAAGATCCATTTCTACATGCGGAATGACTTTGACAATTACTTCCATCAAATTGTCTGCACATACCATTGTCACAATAAAATTCGTCAGAACATGGACATCTTGAATATAATTCTCCAGTTCCTGTGTCGGGCTTCTGTTCCATTTCTATAATCATCCTTTTCATATTTTCAGGTAAATCATGTCTCAGTTGCCTGAGAGTATTTTCTAAAGTTGAGTCTCCGTGATCTTCACTCGACCTAGGTGACCAAGACGTGAATTGTGTTCTACTATCTTCGACTTTCGAAGTTGAACTTACCCACCATAACAATATTCCAAGGATGATTGCGACTAGTAAAAATGCAAAAATCCAGCCTAATTGGCCCATCGTCTATTTTCAATAACTGAAATTTTTAAACCTATCTAGACTTTTCCTGTTATCATTAAAAATATAGATGATGACAAGAAAAATCGCTACCATTAAAGACAGTTGTGACCGGCTCTAAAAATTTTTAGAGCTAGAAATTTCCCTATAAATTAAACTTTGTTGGAATGAATTTCGAACGAATAGGTTTCTATCTAGACATTTGTCTGACTTCAGATAAATGTTTTCTTCTTTATTTGTTTTTTTGGCAGGACTAATTTTATTCCGCAGAACCGGTCATTCCTTTACCATTAGAAGCGGCAGGGACTTCTGTTGCAACAGGACCCGTTACACCCTTATTATTCTTGGCAACTGGAGCTTTAGGTTTTGGCTTACCGGTTACCTTTTCATAAATTTCGTCATTTGATTTCTTATTCATTGAGGGATCATAATGTTTATAATTACTTATAGCTGTCACGTAAATTCTCCATGGGATTTCGTCTTTCATCTTGATTAATCTTTCACATGTTCTTTTTCCCAAATCTCTATAGTTGGTGTAGAAAGAATTGATGCTAATTTCATGAAGAAATAAATATTTGTAAACATGATAATCTACGAAGAGCATATCATCTGGCTTCTTAATACCTCGTCCTTTCAGAGCTAAAAGCATAGCTTGATGATTATCACCCCTAAGTCTATATAACTTACAGGCCGCATACAAACTTTCCGTTCTTGTAGGTCTATATTCCCACCCTTTCATATAATAGTAAATGGCCATAGAAAAATATCGGTCAACAAGCAATCCAATAGCCTTCTTTGGATTAATTAAAGGGTTATAATGATCTTGTGTTAAATAGACAAAATTTTCTAATTCATCAATATTTTCTAACCAGTCAACCCCATCAGTCTCCTCATATAGTTTTGCTATATGAACATCACGAGCAAGATCTGTAGTTGTCTTTCTACCTGGGGCATTTTCTGCTCTACTTTTGGCCTGGTTATATAAATTTTCATAACAGGCACCAATCTGAAAATATGAGTAAAAGACTTCTTCAGAAAATCCTCCTCTTGCAATTCGATTGAGATACCATTTAATCGATTCCTTATATTTTCCAAGATCTCTATAACTCTGTGCTAAATAGAAACAATATCTCATTTTGATGTCTTCTCTTTCGTTAGGATTAAGTAAACCTCTTAGTAAAAGTTTTCTATCCCTAACGAATTTTTCACTTTTACACCCACCGTCTTGGCGATCATCATATTTTAATTCATGTGGACCAGGAAATTTCATTTTTCCGCCAGGACCATCCCAATATTCGTGGGTGACTCCAACACATTTAAATTCAAATTTAGTTGATAACAATCTAGTATTATAATACTCAATTTGATTATTGAATTGTTTGATCATATAAGAACCAGCTGACAATTTTACCGGTTTATATTCATCTGGGATAACCAACATCATATCAGCATCACAGAGAAACAAATAGTCAGCTTGAGGAAAACTTTCCTTAGCTAATTTCATAGACAATGATCGGTTGTAGCTAAAATTTTTGAATGGTTCATTGTGAATTTTTGTTGGGACATTATGGTCAATTCCCCATTGTTTGATGATAGGTCTAGGATCCAATTCATCACTCGATCCAGTGTCGCAGATAGAAACAAAATCAAGAATAGACTTCCCAGTAACAGGGTGTAAGAAGGAGTCTAAACATCTTTTCATAATCTTCTTCTCATTCTTAACGATCATGGTCAAACAGAGTGTAGAATGATCAGGTTTGCTCACCTGAGCCTTATTCCCATTTTTAGTCCCGTTGGAAGTTTTGCTGGAAATTGTTTCCGAAGCTTTTTTAGGCATTTTATTCTTCTTGGATTTTTTCTTTTTCTTCTGAGGCATATGAATCTGAACGATCTTTTTAAATCTAACAAGAAGCTTTAGACAGCTTCAACCTGATCATATAATTTAAGAGGCATTCAAACTCCTAGTAGACCAGAAGTTTTACTCTGAAGTAGCTATCTTCTAAAATTTCACATTTATATCAATATATTGATATAAATATTGTTTTTCATCTTTATAGACAATTTGGGTCTCCTATTGTTCCATCAGGATCATACAGAAGATTGCAGTTTCCTGGACATCTATTTCCTCGCGATTGAATTTGAAAGCCCTGAGGGAAAAATTTAGCGGTTAAATTGTCTAAAGTAAAATTGTTTCCATCCAAATCTTTGATCTTTATCGATTGATTAGCCAATGTTCTTATTGAAAAGACTCCTCCATCGTTCTTCAATCTAAATCTCTGAGCTTGGGAACTGTTGATCCCATTAAATTTATAGCCAATTTCATTCTGTACCCAAAGTCCATTTCCTGAATCAACACTTAACCATCCTTGATAATCTGATCCTATTAACAGTCCCATCTGTATTTCTAATGTTTTGGCATCAATCTTCTTTCTAGGGGCTACAATAAAAAGTAAAGAAGTATTGAATTCCAACTGTTCTGCAGTACATCCAGGTCTCATACTCTCTGAATCTTTGATTAGAATTATTGGCACCGGCTTCAAATTGTCTTCTGGATCAGCTCTGGCATCATCTAATGGAGTGTCATCTCGTGCGGAGCCGACGGTTCCCAGTCCAGTGGTATTGGGTGTATGTAAAACACTGATATAACCCAATGGATTAATCCTAAATAAAAGAAACCCACCAAGAAACGGATCTAAGGTAGTGCCAGTATTGGTGGTTATTTGATTTAGACGACACATCCGTACACATATTGGGAAATCTTCACGATTGGTCGCAACGCCGCCTCCGGACAAAAAGGTATCAGCACACTTTAAAGGATTAAATGGATTTTCCGTCAACTCTAAAGTTCCATTCAAAACTTGATTAACCGTCAATCCTTTATTGCTACAAGCTGGAGGTATCAAAACAGGACATTTGGTTGGATCCCCAGGGATTTGTGCCAATTCATCATTTAATACACAGGCCATAGGAAAGTTTTGAAATCCTTCTTTCAAATCAAACCAAGTATCGCCATTCTCATTGGTAGTACATTCGTCAAGAACTTGGTAATTGGGCTCAAATTCACATTCTACAACTTGGTCACCTTCTCCTTCTCCAATAGGAACTGTTGGGTCCCTGTCCAATGGAGTTACCAACTCCCAAGTGCCACAAATAGGATTTGGAAAATTATCACAATTCATAGTAACTGTTATCTCGTCTCCAATATTATAGGTACTTAATAAATGGGTGTTTCCAGATATTCCGGTTGGTCCTATGATTTCTTGTAATTCAGTTATTGTACAAGCATTACTTCCTGTTGTATCATGAGCTTTACATATAAATTTAGTTTCTTTAGTCCCGGCTGTTCCAGCTTCTACGCATTGTCCAGGAGCTAGCGTAGTAGCCTGAATTTCCTGGGAATCCTCGGGAATTGTGTCGTCTAATAAAGTACAAGGTCCTTCTTCAAGCATTTCCCATATACTTGTTTGGCAAACTTGAACACAGGGGGCCTTGGTAACTTTAGAATCATAAGTTTGAGTTCCATTATCTAATAAACATCCCTTTCCGTTTTGTGGATTAGGAATACAAAGCTGAGTAATTAGCTGTTCCGATGGTTCAGTGCATAACCCTGACGCATTAATACATGGTCCAACTATAGGATCAGAAAAAGTTCCAAAGTCATTTTTAGGGATAAATGACATCCACATCCAAAGGGCCAGGACGATCAACAGAATAAAGATCATTGCTATTATCCAAGCCAACACATTCATTATATGAACGTTCTTTTTGATAAAGTCAAAAACTTCATGTCAAATAAAATAATGCATTCTAACTGATTTTCAGTTGGAATGTGTATTTTTTTCTTTTTATTTATTATAAAGGGGGAATTTATTCTTATTTGTTAGCACCGACAACAAGTGGAATAGTGAAACTGCCAGAGGATTTAACCGACATGATTGTCCCTTGAGATCTTTTGTACAATGATCGTCTGTTGGAGACGATAGACCCTGACTTAGATGCGGCAGACTCAGATATAGAATCTGTAGATCCTGAATCAGATTTTGATACTTGACCTTTGATTTCAGACAGAGGCTGAGGTTTTGGGGGAAATTTGCTCAAATCCGGAACAGAAAATTTGTGATCAGTATCTGTTCCTTTTGATGATTTTTTGATAGCATGTCTTGTTTTTCTTTTAAATTTCTTTTTCTTTTTCTTGGACTTGTTGGTGGTTAAAGATAACCATGAACAACGAATTCTATTCAGATTTTCATCAAGAGGATATTCATCATCCCATATGGAATCTTGAAGCAATGCTTTGATATAAACGATATTGTTCATTAAAGTATTTGTGGTTGATGAAAGATTTTCATCTTCGTCATTCAATCGTTTTTCCAGATTATCAAAGTTGATGAAGCATTTGCCTGTGTGATTGTTGTCATTCGATCGACTCTGTAATCGAACACTAATGGAAAAATCATCAGGTTTAAGTAAGCCACATTTAACAAAAATGTTAAACAGTTCATTCAATCTTTCCCTGATAAAAGAGGCAGTCAGATCTTTCGGAAGGCTGACAATAAATCCCCAACGTTCGAAAGAATTTTTTGGTCGTTCTGCTTCTCTTATCTTGTATGCATAAAAAGAGAAATCTTTGGTTTTCTTCCCATCCAATTTATCTCCAGATTCTTTTGATAGGAGAACTAGTGTTCCAATTGTTTCTCGATTGTGTTTGAAATTGATTTTCATTAAAGTGGGTATCTCCTCAGTTTTCGTTTCGATATGTTTTGATATCTCGGTCAAACTCCATGGAGAAAACACCAAATATAAAGAAAAATTTTTGGGAGAACTTGAAGGTTCTCCATTAACCTTTGTTGTCGTCGATTCCATATTAAATAAGACTGTTAACCTGGGTAGTTGTAGATCAGTCCTTGTCTGGCTCAACCATTTCAATTTTATTCACAATACGTAAAAATCTGTCGAGAATAGCCCCCTATATAAAGTCTTCCAAGAATACGATGCAAAAATAAAAACCCGGCTTGCGAATGAAAAATAAAAACAGATTTCTCTAGATATAGAGAGATCTGTTAGTGATTAAAAATCCGATAAAATCAGATTAAACTTTCACTGGTTGCCAAGTTGTCACAAAATATGTTGGAATAGGTGTTAGCTACCGATTTATCCACTCTACTAAATAACCAAAAGGCAACTAGTATTACGACAACTGTAATTAATCCTAAAAAGTATGCCAAATATGGAGACATTTTTCTAAGAAGAAACTTTTACTACCTCAATTTCGTCATCCTCTTCTAAATTATCTAACATGTCATTCATATCTTGATCATCTGTTTTGTCAGAATTGTCGAGAGGAGGTCCTGTAGCTGAATCTCCCACTGGAGGCGTGTTTTCCGTTGTTTCTTCAGTTACTTCCGGGGTAGAAGTAATAGTTGACGAAGTTTTTGATTCACTATCTGCTTTGGAATCTGGTTCAGGAGATCTAGGTTTTGCTATCCCGTTTGTTCCAGATGTGGATGCTTTTAATTTTTCTCTTCGAGCTCTATGAGAATCAATAACTCTGTCAGAAATTTTATTGATGAAATCCTCAACACCCTTTTCAGATGTTGGTGGAGGTCCTTCGAGTTTCATATTTAGATTTTTGATTGGAAGATCGAGGACACTCTTTCTGGGTTTTCCATCAAGAGATTTAAAGTCAACAATCAACATTCCCATATATTTTATTGGGAATTTAGGTAATTTCGGGAGAGATTTATTCTTCTTTCTTTTTTTTCGGTGTTCTTTTATCAATTTCTTATGATTGAATATTCTTTCTACTTGTCCTCTACAATCCAATAGTTTCTGATCCATTAGACCCATTTGATTTTTACCTAGACCAACTTGATGTTTAGGTAACATTTTATTCATCCTGTTTCTGGCTTGTTTTGGCATACTTGACATTTTTGATGGATTGACTCCATTGACATTCATATCTGGAGCTAATAATCTACAAGAAGCCTGAAAAGGATCGAATATATTGATCAAAATTCTAGTACAATATTCTGGTGGTGCTTGATCCCAATTAAAACCTACATCCCCATGACTAAATTTCAATTGACATGTACCAGAAATGTTATCTGGAAACCCATAAGATGACACAAGAATAACAATAAATTTGAAAACCTCAACTTTTAGTGGATCTGCGACTTTCATCTCTTCTGAATCAAATAATTCATCTAATAAATCTAGAGAATATTCATATGTCTTAGTATATCCCTTTTGATATTGATATTTTTCAATTCCTTTGAGGATAGTTCCAATTTTTCCAATTAATTTTATTAAGGGAACATTTAACTCTGCCCTAGTGATCGGATTCTCCGATTTGAGATCATTCATAAAATTTTTGGGTTTTGTGTTCATGGCTAGATTTGATTGGTACTTTTTACTTTTAGATTAAATTCTTAAAGCATTGATTGATGTNNATGTCCCAAAACGGTTTGTCCACATCCGAAATAATGAATGATCCTGGATCGTCCAAAATTTCTACAAAAATTAGCTTTCTTACTCGACAAATGGGGACAAGTTTGAGAATAGAACTTAAAAATGTCGGCAATCATTTATATAGAGAAGAGACCTTCTACCCTGGGAAATTAACCTTGTTCAAAGGTGTCAACGGGACCGGAAAAACCAGCATTTTGAGAGCTATTTTCTGGTGTCTCTATGGAAAAGGAAATGGATTACAAACAAAGGGAACTGATAGGCAAAAAATGTACGTTAAACTAGACTTTCGTGGGGACCCGAGGCAAGGCACTCCTAATATAACTATTTATCGCCAGAGAGGACCAGGACTCTTGACTTTAACGGATAAAACTTCAGGGACTACTTATAAAGACAAGAGTGTTGTTCAACAAACAATAAACCAACTTTTTGGTGACTTTTTTATGTGGAAAACTTGTTCTTATATAGAACAAGGTGGAAGGTGTATCTTTATTGATGGAAACAAAAATCAAAAAATGGAATTTTTAAACAAATTAACATTTGATAACATCAATCCAAAGCAATATATCACCAAAATTAGTGATCGGATAAAGGTTATGAAAACTGAACTTAAGATCAAATCAGCGAATTTACAAAATCAGATTAATAACTTTCAAGAAAGCCAGAAACAAAAACCCGTCAATAAAACCGTTTTAGACGAATTAGAGGGTAATCCTAATCTTCTAAAAGATCTTCAATCAAAAGCTAAAGAATTAGAAACCAATCTGCCAGTTATGGAAAACGAATGGATAAAAAATCAACAAATGATAATTCAAAGACAAAATTTAATGAATCGTCAAACTAAATTAACTGCTCAAATAGATGGTATTCCAGAAGTTTCCCAGGAAGAAAAAGTTAATCTGGAAAATCAAATCAACGAGAAGTCGAACAAAGTACTTTCACTAAAATCACGGTTAAAAACTATAGTTTCAAATAAACAAAAAATAAGCAAAATTAGTCAACTTGAATCTAATATTCAAAAACAAACTAGTAAAACTTTTAGTGATCTTCAAGTTGAATACCAAGATCTATCAGTTCACAATCTCCAAAGTCAAGAGAGTACTTACACAGCAAATAAAAATCTGGCCTTAAGATTAAATATTGATTTTAATCAAGAAATAATTCAACAACAGACAGCGAAACTTGATACTACAATCAAACAATTACAGGAGTTAAGCGACAACTATGAAGGCATCACATTTTTCATCGGATTAGTTAATGAATTAAAAGAAATCCCTGAAGTCTTATCCTTTGATGAAAAAACTTTATCGGACGCTAGAAATGCATACAATCAGGCTGTTAATTCGAAAGGGTTGATGAAATGTCCAGAATGTCAGGCTTCGTTGAGATTGGTTGATGGAGCTCTAGTTCATGAAAATATAGAACCAACTAGTCAGACAACCATTAACAAATTATATGGAACGGTTGTAAGTTTGGAAACTCAGAAAAAATCTTATCAACAGAGAAAAAATCTAATTGCTAAATTAACAGTCATTAAAGAAACATGTTCAAATGTCGAATCTCTAGCTGCGAAATCAATAAAAATTGGGTTTAAGCCTAATATTTTAACCAAATTTAAACTAAGAATGGAGAACTTGAAGAAATTAAAATTTTCTGAACCACCGACTCATTCTTGTCAAATCAAACTAAAGATTCTGGAAATTGAAAAATTAAAAGGATCTCTAAATATGGACGTCTCTGGATCAGTTGATCAAACAGAGCTTTCTAGTCAAATTCAGAAAGAAGAGGCTCTTATCAGTCAAATGAGAACGAAATTACACCAATTGATAATGAAAGAGAGTAAAAGAAAAACTTGGATTGAAGAACTGAAGAGTGTCAAGAATAAATTATCTAAGATAGTTATTAAAGATGATCTGACAAATAATTTATCATCTGTCAAGAAACAAATAGTTAATATTAAGGCAAAAATAGATGATGTTATTTATGCCAAACAGATAGCATCTCAATACGCAAAAATGAACTTAGCCAGGGATGATCTGATAAAAGAACAGAGAAAGTTCGCAGATCTAAATACTTTGCATCAAATTGCCGTCGATGTTGAATGCTATAAATTAACTTCAACCCTTGATTCCATCAATGCCATTCTTGACAAAGTCCTGACCAAATTCTTTGTCGATCCAATTACAGTTAGATTGAAGTTGTATAAAATGACCAAAACAACTCAAACTATTAAACAAGCTGTTAATATTGAAATTAACTATCGGAACAATGTTTTCTCGTCAATCAATGATATGAGTGGAGGAGAGGCTTCAAGAATTTCTTTGGCTATGATCTTAGCCATTTCTATTCATTCAAATTCCTCTATTTTGATGTTGGATGAATCAATGGCTATGTTAGATGACGATAATGATTTGATGTTTACTTGTCTTAATTGTATTAGGGAAATCTCTGGAGGAAACAAATATGTATTGATTATCGACCACAAAATTGCTGAAGACCATTACGACAACATAATCAACTTTGACACTAGGGAATAGAATTAATCACAAAAATGATCAACAAAAAAAATATTTACTTTGATAAGATTCGACAAACCAACCAAAAATTGGTAAAATGGATATCATTAAAAAAGCCAGAAAACGAGGGTACACGATATTGGTCGCAAGTGGCTGGATAAAGGCACAAATAATTTGTCCAGATGAAGGCATATTTCTTGTGTCGGGACAAAATATTTTCGATCTCAAAGAAAGATTATGTATTATATTAAATCATATTTTTGAGAAATATGATTAATTATCCCCATCCATAATCGTAAGAAATGTGAAAATGACATTTAACTTCTTTTGAAGTCAAATGTTATCCGTCCTCTGATTTATGGACAGATTTTATTTTTTACCTTTTGTCTTTAATAAACGGCATGTCCTGGATTGGATGAGTATCCATATCCACGACCACATGGATCAAAGCACTTGAATGCTGGGCACATGCACAAGAACAGAGAGACGAAGAGTCCGGCCAAAACGCCAAACCACAAGAAAGTGTTTCCTTGGATCATCCTTTCTCGATCCCTTCTGTCCTTTTCTCGTTCTTTCTCACTTCTCTTGTATTTATGTTTCTTATCATCATCTGGATCAGTGGCTGTTAAGCAAATTGAC
>JABAOC010003048.1_pt4 | contig 29422 bp, 36 predicted proteins | sample 7062161 | NCBI WGS metagenome assembly JABAOC01 (sample SAMN14538625, study PRJNA623070) | marine sediment metagenome | biome: marine biome [ENVO:00000428]; feature: marine pelagic biome [ENVO:01000023]; material: deep marine sediment [ENVO:00002113] | place: India: Gulf of Khambhat ... | reverse complement strand
TTGGCTATCGGCGGACTTTGATTTTTTCGATTATTCCTTTTTTTCTTTTTGTTGGTTTGCTTGCTCTGAGTCAAAACTATCCCTTTCTGCTTATTCCTGTGGCTATCTTTTGGGGAGTACATGCAGCCCTTTTTTGGTTTGGCTACCATGGTTTGTTTGTTAAACGGGGTGATCACGAGCATTTTGGAAAACAAACCGGTCTTTCCCAGGCGCTCTACATTCTCATTGGCGTGGTAACCCCAATACTGGGTGGTTTAGTCATTCTCAAATTTAGTTACCAAGCTCTTTTTTTAGTTGCCGGGGCAATTTTCGCTTTGGCAGTGATGGTGGCCTTGCTTTCCAAAGAAATTAGGCCTCATCGAGATGCGAGGATTGTTAATGTTGTTCAACTTTTCAAAACTCATAAAAAAGTGATGGCTGGTTATTTTGGCTGGGGTTTTGAGTCGGCTTTGTATGGAGCGGTTTGGCCGGTTTTTCTGTTTTTGTTAGTCGGCAAGATTTTGGCTTTTGGTGAAATTATTTCAGCTGCTGTTCTCGTGGCAGCTATCCTTACTTATTTGGTTGGTCTGATTGTTGACCGGGTGGGGGCAAGAGTAATTATTAGTTTGGGTTCCGTTATTGGTTTTTTGACTTGGCTTGTTCGGGCGGTTGTTAGAGCTCCCTTGGCCATTGTCGGTGTAGATGGTTTTTATCGGGTGACCGAACAAATGCTTCATATTCCTCTTTTGGTCCGCTCTTATAAGAAAGCCATTGACGGGGGTACGGGTCAGTCTCTTTATTTTATGGAGATTTCCTTAGGATTAGGGGCAGTCACTGGCTTGTTATTGGCAATCGGTTTGGTTGTTCTTAACCTACCCTTGTGGACGGTTTTTCTCTTGGCTTCTTTGGGCGCTTTAGCACCAATTTTGATTGTTGAAAGATAGCATGGCAAAGAAAGGAGATAAGAAAAAAGGCTTTCAGGCAATTGGCGATGTGCTTAAGGATTTTGACTGGGATGAAAAGAAATATATTTCCCGGGAGTTTCAAGATTATGGTTATCGTTTAGCCGAAGAGTTAAATGACTTAAAACACAAAGCCCTTTATATCAAATTAGCCAAGGAATTACCTCGGAAAATGCTTGAAGAAGCAAGAAATTTTGTTAAAGATGCTTCAAATGTAAAGAATCCTGCAAAACTTTTTATGTGGAAGCTAACGGAATTAAGAAAAGAGGCGCGGAAAAAGAAGAAAAAATGAGCTTTTCTAGGAAGGTTTATCAAATTACCAAACAAATTCCTTCTGGAAAAGTAGCTACTTATGGTCAGATTGCTTCTAAAATAGGCAAACCCAAAGCAGCCCGAGCTGTGGGCAATGCCCTTCATAATAATCCTGATCCCAAGGTTATTCCTTGTTATCGGGTGGTTAATCAAGAAGGAAGATTGGCGCCTGGATTTAAGGAACAGAAAGGAAGGCTTTTGCAAGAAGGAGTAGAATTTAAAGATAGAAATCATGTTGATTTGAGAAAGTGTTTATGGCAAAAGTCTGGATAGGCACTTCCGGTTTTTTTTATTCGCATTGGGGAAAAGGAGTTTTTTACCCCCAAGGTTTACCTCAAACAAAGTGGTTTGAATACTATTGTCAGCACTTCGGTACGGTCGAGCTAAACGTTTCTTTTTACCGCTTACCCAAGAAGGAAACGTTTGTTAATTGGCGAAAGAGAGCGGGCAAGAATTTTGTTTTTTCAGTTAAAGGCAGTCGCTATATTACCCACATTAAGAGGCTAAAAGATTGCCAAGAGCCAGTAAAGCGATTCTTTAGGAATGCTAAGGAAATTAGGAATAACAATGACATTGTTCTTTGGCAATTTCCGCCACGGCTTAAGGCTAACCCAGAGAGATTGGCACAGTTTCTAAAAATCTTGCCCAAAGATTGGCGTTATGCTTTTGAATTTCGGGATGAATCTTGGCTGACGAACGAGGTTTATAAAATTCTAAGGAGGTATAAGGCAGCAATTGTTTTCCAAGATAATCCAGGCTGGCCAATAGCTAATAAAATTACCACTGATTTTGTTTACCTTCGCTTTCATGGTAGAACGCGCCTCTATTCTTCGTGTTATACTGAAAATGAGTTAAAAGATTGGGCGAAAAAGATTAGAGGTTGGCGGAAAAGGGGGTTGGCTAGTTACGCTTTTTTTAATAATGATGCTTTAGGATATGCGGTTGAGAATGCCCAAACTTTGAAAAAGCTATGCTCAAAAAAGAAATAAGAAGCCATTTTTTAGTAACTTTTGTTTGGTTAGGGATAATCACTTTAGTTCGCTGGGAATGGCATTGGAATTTGATTTTGCTTTGGCTGGGGGGAGTAATGGGAACTTTATTGATTGATATTGACCATTTTCTTTATGCCCTAGTGATTTATCCCCACGAATTAACGAGTATGAGGATTAGGCACCTAATAGACCAGCGTCGCTTTAAAGATGCGCTTATTTTAATTGCAGATACTCAAGACGAAAGAACTAAATTGCCCTTCCATAATGCCTTGTTCCAATTGGTTTTTTATGTTTTATGTTTTTTTGTTTTAACCTCAACAGGCAGCTTATTTGGGTCAGGTTTGGTAATGGCAATGGCGCTTCATCTTTTAAAGGATGAGCTTGATTTACTCTTACGCGGCAGAGATGAACAACTTCAGCGCTGGCTTTTTTGGCAGGTAAAAACCGACATTACTTTAAATCAGCAAAAATTTTTTGTTTTTCTCATGCTTCTTGTTTTTATTGGTTTGAGTCTTTTTTTAATTTGATTCTTGACAACCCCCCATGGGGGGGTTATATTCTTCCCTATGGCTGACAAAAAGGTTACCAATAGGATGAATTATCTCATTGGCCATCTTAGGGGTAATTTGAAGATGATTAAAGAAGATAAATATTGTATTGATATTATCCGCCAAAACCAAGCGGTTATCTCTGCTCTAAAAAAAGTGAACGAAGTGATTTTAAAAAACCATTTGGACACCTGTGTTACGAGAGCAGCGAGAGGAAAAAGCGGAAAAGAAAGAAAAAAGGTTTTTGAGGAAATAGTTGAGGTCTTTCAGGAAAAAAGTTAAAGATGAAAGAGAATCAATTAAAAATTGACCTAAAATTGATTTTTATTGCTGTTCTTGTTTTGGCTGCTATCGGTTTAATAATGGCTATTCTTTTTTTTAATCCTGGTAATAAAGAATCAGTTAATCCTGGCAAAGAACAAGTTGCTGTTCTCAAAGGAACAGGCAGTGATTTTCTTGGTGAGAAAGGGGAGACGGTTCAGGCTGAAGGGGAGAAAGTTTATATCAGGGAATCACAAGCCAGCGATGGTAATCTCCACGCCTTCAATTACTATTCAGATAAAAAAAAGAAAACCATTTATTTTTTTATTGTTAAGGCTTCAGATGATACCTATCGAGTAGCGGCTAATGCTTGTGAGGTTTGTTTTGACTCTTTAAAGGGCTTTAAGCAAATTGGAAACCAAATTCGCTGCGAAAATTGTCGAGTGATGTATTCTAAAGACCAAATTGCTTTGCAAAAAGGTGGTTGCAATCCTCGTCCTATAGATAAAGATGCTGAAATTATTAATGGTCGACTGGCAATAAATGTAGCTGATATTGAGAAAACAGCCGACCTTTTTTAAATCCTTTCCATGACTAAGAAAGAAGAGGAGAACATTAGGGAACATACATACTATGTTAAGGGCATGCATTGCCCTTCTTGTGAGTTGTTAATAGAAAAAGAACTGTTAAAGGAAAAAGGAATAGAGTCGGTTGAAGCCTCCACTTCTAAAGGACGAGTAGTTGTTTACTGTGAAGGCAAAAAGCCTTCTCTGGAAGAACTGAATAAACGATTTCAGAAAAGTGATTATGTTTTTTCAGAAAAGCCCAACCTAGATAAAAAAGAATCGCCCCTGTTTTCCTTTGATAAAGAAAGACATCTCTTAATCAACAAGCCCAAGTTTTATCAGTCTGCCCAAATTTTCGGTATTGCTATTCTTTTTATTATTGGATTTATCTTCTTAAGTCGTTCAGGAATTGCTACGAGGGTGGTCGTTAATTCCTTTTCTCCGCTGCTGGCTTTCTTTTTGTTTGGTTTAGTTGCTGGAATTTCCAGTTGTGCGGCGCTAGTAGGGGGCATTGTTTTATCAATGTCAAAGCAATGGGCAGAGATTTATGATGATGAAAGCTCTGACTGGCAGAGGTTTCAACCCCATCTCTTATTTAATTTTGGCAGACTTATTTCTTTTACTCTTTTTGGGTTATTGTTGGGAACATTGGGGGCATTTTTGCAGATTTCTTTAGCAGCCACTTCATTACTAGCCATTTTGATTTCAGCGGTAATGGTTTTGTTGGCCTTGCAAATGTTGGGGATTCAACGCTTTCAAAAGCTTCAGCCCACTATGCCTAAATTTATAACTCGTTTTGTTGCCGACGAAACTAATTTTAAGGGTCGCTATATGCCCTTTTTACTTGGCACTTTAACTTTTTTCTTGCCTTGTGGCTTTACTCTTACAGCTCAGGGATTGGCTTTAGCTTCAGGTAGCAGCTTACAGGGTTTGCTGATTATGCTCTTTTTTGCCTTGGGAACTTTGCCTACACTAGCCGTTATTGGCTTTTCTTCTCTTAAACTTACGGCTAGACCACATTTATCGGAGAAGTTTCTTAGAATTGCCGGAGTCTTGGTTTTGTTTTTTGGGATTTACAATTTTAATTCTCAATTGAATGTTTTGGGTCTACCTAGCTTAGACGATGTTGAGCTTGATTTTTTCACCCCCAGTCATCTTTCTTCTGAGGACGGCCTAGCGCCATTGGTTAAGGGAAAGCAAGTGATAAAAATGAATGCTCTGGCATATGGTTATGAGCCAAATGAGTTTAAGATCAGGGTTGGTATTCCAGTGAGATGGGAAATTAGAAACAAAGGAGTGAGTGGCTGTACTAATGCCATTGTTTCCCGGGGTTTATTTGATGGCCAGATTGATCTTAATCAAGAGCTGGCGGTTAAAGAGTTTACTCCTCAAAAACCAGGAAAATATAAGTTTAGCTGTTGGATGGGAATGATTTCAGGGATAATTAGGGTCGTTGATCAATCTGGCGCTACGACTGGAATCGTTGGTGAGGAAGGAATACCATCCGGGGTAAGAGGCTGTGGAGGGGCTAGGGGATGTACGGGTAGTTGTGGCGGCGGGTGTGGCAACCCGAATTGTCCTTATGTGAGGTAAAAAATGGAAAAAATAACTCTTCCTATCAAAGGAATGCATTGCGTGGCGTGTGCCTTAACAATTGAGAAGGCACTTAAGAAAGAGAAAGGTATTTTGGGGGCTAATGTGAATTTTGCTTCTGAAAAGGCTAGCTTGGAATTTAATCCTCAAAAAATTAATCTCAAGCAAATTAAAAAAGTTATTCGGCAAGCAGGTTACGAAGTTGTTGAAGCGGACAATCATCAAAAAGCAGAAAGCCAAGAAATAGAACGGTTAAAAAAACGACTAATTGTTTCCGTTATTTTTGGCTTGCCTTTGATTTATTTAGTTATGGGGCAAATGCTGGGTTTGCCAATACCCAAGCTTTCACCGTTCTATCAGGTTTTTATCCAATTTATTTTAGCGACTGTTGTTATTCTTGTGTCTTTTGAGCTTTGGCAGTCAGGGTTCAAGAATTTAGTCCGACTGAAACCCAATATGGATTCTTTAATCTTCATGGGAACGGCAGTAGCTTACTTTTATAGCCTTGTTGTTTCTCTTGCTTTTTGGCTCAATTCTCAAAAAGGACTTCCTCATTTGTATTATGAAAGCGCTGTTTTTATTCTTATTTTTATTACTCTTGGTAAATACCTTGAAGCAACAACAAAAGGGAAAACAAGTGAAGCAATTAAAAAATTAATTGGACTTCAGCCCAAAAAAGCAATTGTTATTCGAGGCGGTAAAGAAATTGAAATTCGTGTTAGTCAGGTAAAAGTTGGCGATATAGTTTTAGTTAAGCCTGGAGAAAAAATTCCTGTTGATGGCGAAGTAACTGATGGCTATTCAAGCATAGATGAAAGTATGATTACTGGTGAAAGTATTCCGGTTGAGAAAAAGAAAAACGATGAAGTTATTGGCGGGACAATTAACCAAACTGGTAGGTTAGTTTTTCAGGCGACTCGAGTTGGTGAAGAAACAACTCTGGCTCAGATTATTAAGATAGTTGAGGAGGCAATGGGCTCAAAGGCACCCATTCAACTTCTAGCTGATAAAGTTGCTTATTATTTTGTGCCCTCGGTCATCGGAATAGCTATTTTGGCTTTAATAATTTGGCTGTTTATTGGGCAGTCATTTACCTTTGCCTTAACGGTTTTTGTTTCTGTTCTGATAATTGCTTGCCCTTGTGCTTTAGGTTTGGCTACGCCTACAGCGGTGATGATGGGAACAGGACTAGCGGCCCAAAACGGCATCCTGATTAAAAACAGCAGTGCCTTAGAGATGGTGCAGAAAGTAAATATGGTTGTTTTTGACAAAACCGGCACTTTGACCAAAGGAAAGCCAGTGGTCACTGATGTTTTAAAAATTACCACCCCAAAGTTAAATGTCTTACAAATAGCTGCTTCTTTAGAAAAAAATTCCGAACATCCTTTGGCGCAGGCAATCATTGATAAAGCTAGGGAGAAAAAATTAAAACCATTTCCAGTTAAAAATTTTAAAGCCATTCCTGGAAAGGGAATTCAGGCAAAACTCAAAGATAATCTGGTTTTGATTGGCACCCGAAAATTAATAACAGAAAACAAAATAAATATAAATACAGGCACTAAAAGGATGATTGAAAAATTAGAAAATCAAGGCAAGACGGTCATGCTTTTAGCTATTGGCAAGAAGTTAGTGGGCATTATTGCCGTGGCTGATACTTTAAAAGACTATTCAAAAGAAGCAGTTGTTATACTTCACCAAATGGGTAAGAAGACAGCGATTATTACTGGTGACAACCAACGAGTAGCCAGAGCCATAGCTAAGCAAGTTGGTATTGATGAAGTTTTGGCTGAGGTTTTGCCTCAAGAGAAGTCAGAGGAAATAAAAAAATTGCAAAAACATGACAAGGTTGTCGCTATGGTGGGTGATGGCATTAACGATGCACCAGCCTTAGCTCAAGCTGATTTGGGAATTGCTCTGGGATCAGGCACTGACATTGCTTTAGAAACAGGAGAAATAATTTTGATTAAAGATGACTTGCGGGATGTGATTAAAGCAATCGATTTGAGCCAATATACTTTGAAAAAAATCAAACAAAATCTTTTCTGGGCCTTCTTTTATAACAGTGTTGGTATTCCCATTGCCGCAGGAATTCTTTTTCCTTTAATAGGCTGGCTTCTTAATCCTGCAGTTGCGGCGGCGGCGATGGCTTTCTCCTCAGTGAGTGTTGTTTCCAACGCTCTTTTAATGAAAAGATATAAGGCTCGTTTTTAATGCCTCTTGTTGGCTTTTTCTTTAGTTGCTAATATAGAATTAATAGTTAATCTCGAAAGGGGGTGAAGAGATGTTTGATTTAAAAGGAAAAAAAGCCTTAGTCACTGGTTCTTCTCGGGGAATTGGAAGAGGAATTGCTTTGGCTTTAGCCAAACAAGGCGCTGATGTTGCTATTAACTACCGTTCAGAAAAAAAAGAAGCAGAAGGAGTAGCCGCTCAAATTAAAAAGATGAAGCGAGATTCTTTTCCTGTTCAAGCTGATGTTTCCAGTGTTGATGAGGTAATTCGGATGTTTGGTGAGGTAAAAAAGAAATGGGGTAAACTTGATATCTTGGTTAATAATGCGGGGATTGTTGCTTATGCTGACTTTGAATCAATGACCGAAGAGCAATGGGATAAAATCATGGATGTTAATCTTAAAGGTCAGTTTCTTTGTTCCCGAGAAGCAATCAAGTTAATGAGTAAAGGTTCAAAAATTATTAATATTGCTTCGATTGCCTCTGGAGGAGTTGGCGTTGGTTTTTCTCGGGTTGCTCACTACACTGCTTCCAAAGGAGGTGTAGTTGCTTTAACTGAAAATATGGCTTTGGATTTAGGGGCTAAAGGAATAAATGTTAATGCCATTGCTCCAGGAGTGATTGAAACGGATATGACCAAAGATATGCTAAGTGATGAGAAGGCTAAAGCCGGTTTAATGGCAAGAATTCCTAAAGGAAGAGTGGGTAAACCAGCGGATATTGGTGCGGCAGCTGCATTTTTAGCCAGTGACGAAGCAGATTACGTAACCGGAACGGTTCTTTATGTTGATGGTGGTTGGCTAGCAAGTTGAGGAAAGGAGGTGGGAATGGCAAGAAAAAAAAGAGCAAAGAAGATTATTCAGCTTTTTACTGACAAAAAGGGTTTTCTTTTATTATTACTTTTAGCCGCTGTAATTATTATTCTTTTTACGATTCAAGACTCATGGCTTCAAGTTATATGGCCTTGGTAGAATTGACTGACAAAAATTTTAAAAAGGAGGTTTTGCAGGCAAAGGCGCCTGTTTTAGTTGATTTTTGGGCACCTTGGTGTGGGCCTTGCCGAATGGCAGAGCCTATAATTAAGGAATTGGCTCAGGAATTTGAAGGAAAGATAAAAGTGGGCAAGTTGAACATTGATGAGAATCCAAAAATGACTCAAAAATATGGAGTAATGAGTATTCCTACAGTGATTATCTTTAAAGGAGGAAAAGAGGTTAAAAAACAAATTGGCTTTCCTGGTAAAGAAGGCTATAAAAAACTTATTGAGGAGCTTATTTAAATGTACGACTTAATCATTATTGGTGCTGGTGCTGCGGGCATGACCGCCTCAATTTACGCCAGCCGTTATAAAATTAATCACCTCATTTTTGGTGAAACCCCAGGGGGACAGGGGATGGAGGCATTACAAGTAGAGAATTACCCTGGTTATGTTTCTATTCCTGGGCCAGAATTAATGCAAAAAATGATTGAGCAAGTAAAGCACTACGGAGTCGAGATTAAGCAAGAGAAAGTCGGCGGTTTAAGTAAGATTGAAAATGGATTTGAAATAAAAACCAATAAAGAAAAATATCAAGCAAAAACCTTGATTTTGGCCATGGGAGCTTCTTTTCGCCATTTAAACATTCCTGGGGAAGATAAATTTTTAGGCAAGGGAGTTTCTTACTGTGCTAGTTGTGATGCCCCTCTTTTTAAGGAAAAAAACGTGGCCATAATTGGCGGGGGCAATGCCGCTGTGACCGGGGCAATTCATGTGGCGGCTTTTGCCAAAAAGGTTTTTATTATTCATCGCCGAGATCAATACCGAGCTGAACCTGCCTGGGTAGAAAAAATGAAGAAGATAGATAAAATTGAAGAGGTTTTGTCTAATGAGGTAAAAGAAATTAAAGGTGAGGAGAAAGTGGAAGAGGCTGTTTTGGCTAATCCTTATCAAGGAAATCAAAGTCTTAAAGTTGACGGAGTCTTTATTGAAGTTGGTCAGGTGCCTTCATCTGCTTTAGCAAAGCAACTTGGGATAGAGCTTGATGAAAGAAGTTATGTTAAGGTCAACCCAGGCATGGGAACTAATGTTCCCGGTGTTTTTGCTGCTGGTGATTTGGCTGCCATTCAAGGTGGGCTTCTTTTTCGTCAGTTTGTAACCGCCACTTCAGATGGGGCTCGGGCAGCGGCTTCGGTTTATCAATATCTTCATCAAGGAGCAGCGCCTGCTCCCTCTTGGAGTAAAAAAAGTTGACTTAAGAGACAATTGATGCTAGGATACCAAAAGTAATGGCCAAACTGCCTATAGTAGATAAAGAAAAGTGTATTGGCTGTAGTACCTGCTCCGTTCTAGCCCCCAAGACCTTTAGACTTGGCAAAGATGGCAAAGCTGAAGTAATCAACCCGCCCGGGGATGGGGAAGAGAAGATTAAGGAAGCGATTGACAGCTGTTCGGTTGATGCGATATCCTTAGCAAGCAAAAATGGCTGAAGAAAAAAAAATTACCACTTTCACTACCCCGATAATTGTTGCCCTTTTGGTTATTGTTGCCTTTTTGGCAGGTATGTTTTGGACTAGAGCTAGATCTGGAGATCAAGAAAAAGTTCCGGAAAAAGAGACTCAAGCTAGTCCGGCTCCAGGGGCTCCTCAGGAAGGAGTGCCTTTAACTGGAGAGCAAAGAACCAAAATTGAAACCGGCGGAGTCGCGGTTAAAGGAGAAGAAAATGCTCCTGTTACAATCGTTGAGTTTTCTGAATATCAGTGTCCTTTTTGCGGCAGGTATGTTAGCGATACCTATCCTCAGATTTTAGAAGAATATGGTGACCAAATCTATTACATCTTCCGTGACTATCCCTTGAGCTTTCACCAACATGCTAAAAAGATGGCTGAAGTTGCTCGCTGTGCCGGAGACCAAGACCAGTATTGGGAAATGCATGACCTCATTTTTGAAAACCAAGAGACATGGTCAAGTAAGCAGGAAATTGAGTCTGATATTGATGCTTATGTTTCCCAACTTGGTTTGGATGAAGAGGAATTTAATAGTTGTTTGAGCTCAGGCAAGCACGTTCAGGCAATTGAGGATGATTTTCAACTGGGGACTGAGGTTGGTGTTCAAGGCACACCCACTTTCTTTATTAATGGTCAGAAAATAGTTGGCGCTCGACCATTTGCTGATTTCAAAGCAGTGATTGACGCTGAATTGGCTAAATAAACCCTCTTCTTGCTTCCAATTGGTTTGGTTTACTATAATAACCTTGTATGTTCAAAAAACTGTTTTGTTTTTTGTTTGTTGTTCTTTTTTTCTTTTTTCTTTTGGGAAGGAGCCATTTTGCTCTTGCCCAAACCAACCTTATTTCCCCTCTTCCCCCAGAGCCAAAAGAAAATTTAACTGAGCCTCAGCCAAGCCTAAGTGAATTGGAAATAGCTTTGGCAGAGCAGCGTCTAGGACCACTAGGCTTTACCAATTTTTTTAAATATGCGATTCATGGGGCGGTCGGGGCTGGTGTACCAGTGAATACAATTGTTTTAATTCTCCTCCTACCCATCCTAATTGCCGTTATCGCTGCTTTGCGTCATTTAGTTGGTGTGCGTGGGTTTGGAATCTTTACGCCAACAATGATTTCCGTGGCTCTTTACGCCACTGGGATTATTCCGGGAATACTTCTTTTCTTGGCTGTTTTAGCCATGACTAACTTTGGGCGCTTTATCTTAAGAAAAATTAGAATCAGGATTCATTATCTGCCTCGAATGGCTTTGTTATTCTGGTTTATATCTCTAGCCGTTCTTTTAACAATCATTTTTGCTCCCTTAATTGGTTGGTCAGAAATGGCGGTTGTTTCTATTTTCCCGATTTTGATTCTTATTCTTCTTTCTGAGGCCTTTATTGATGTTCAAAAAGGGCGGAGTTTAAGAGAAGCAATCAAGATTACTTTAGAAACCTTGTTTTTGGCCTTTTTCTGCTTTGGCATCATGAAACTTCAGGCTTTACAAAGGTTTGTTCTTCTTAATCCAGAAATAACCATCATTGGTGTGCCTGTTTTTGATGTCCTCATTGGCCGTTACACTGGTTTGCGCTTCTTAGAGTTATTTCGCTTTCGCCACGTTTTAAAGGAGGATTAGCAATGGCAAAAACTCAGCATTTGCTTGGTAAAAACGCCCGCAATCAGGTTTATTTGCGTCTTAATAAAAAACGAGGCAGAAGAATCGCTGATTCCAAGTTATTAACTAAGAAAATTCTTAAGAAACATAACTTGCCTCACCCCGAACTTTACGCTGTTTTTGAAACTCCAGAAGAACTGAATGCTTTTCAATGGGAAAATCTTCCCGGTAATTTTGTGGTTAAGCCCAGTCGAGGTTTGGGAGGTGAGGGAATTTTGGTGATTAAAAAGAAAGCGAAATATGCAGGGGAGTGGTACTTAATGGGGGATATTAAAATTGATATTACCCAGATTAGATTGCATGTTTTAGACATTTTTGCGGGTCGTTTTAGTCTCCACAATTTGCCTGATAAGGCTTTTGTAGAGGAAAGAATCAAAATCCACCCTATTTTTAGGAAATATACTTATCGAGGCACGCCTGATATTCGAATAATTGTCTATAATAAAGTACCGGTAATGGCTATGCTTCGTTTACCCACAGTCGAATCTCGAGGCAAGGCTAATTTGCATCAAGGAGGAATCGGAGTGGGGATTGATTTAGCTACAGGAATCACCACCTATGGCTATTATAATGGCAAAAGAATTAAATTGATTCCGGGAACAAAAAGGAAAGTTAATGGTTTGAAATTGCCTTTTTGGGAGGAGACTTTGGAATTGGCGGTTAGGGTTCAGGAATTAACGCCTCAATTAGGCTTTTTAGGAGTGGATATTTTTTTAGATAAAGAGAGGGGACCAATGATTTTGGAATTGAATGTCCGCTCGGGTCTGGACATTCAGAATGCCAATTTGGCTCCTTTGAGAAGGCGATTGGAAAGGGTGGAGGGGTTAACCGTGGAAGGCGCTGAAAAGGGAGTTAAAATTGCTCAAGATCTTTTTGCTGAAAGGTTTGCTGACAAAGTTTTGGCTAAAAAAGGAGGAAAAATTGTTGATGTCCTTGAGGAAGTTAAAATTAAAGCCGCTGATAAGAAAAAAGTTCTGGTTTTAGCAAAGATTGACACTGGTGCCTTACGGAGTTCGATTGATAGAAAATTGGCTAAAGAATTAGGCTTATTGACTCCGGAGAACACTATTTTTACTCGCTACTACCAGTCGGCTTTAGGCAAGCGAAAAGAAAGAAAAGTGATTGGTTTGACTTTTTTTCTTAAAGGCAGGAGAATAAAAACCAGTGCTAGCGTTACCAATCGAGCTCATTTGAAAACACCCTTTTTAGTGGGAATGAGAGATTTGGCTGGCTTCATGGTCAGGCCAGAGCCAATTGAAGCTGCTCAATACAAAAGAAGTTAAATGAAAATAGCCTTATTTTATCGAGTTTGGTTTGATACCGGAGAAAAATTCTTGGCAGTTGCCAAGAAAAAAGGAATTGATTTGGTCCCGATTCAATACAATGATTTGGTTTTGCGTCAAAAAGGAAATAATTTTGAGATTTATTATCAAAATGAACTCCTTTCGGAATTTGACCTCTTTTTTTTCCGGGCCGTGGGCGAAGCAACAGAATGGGCGAATTTGCTCATTCTTTACGCCCAAAAGAAGGGAATTCCTTTAGTTGATGAATACTTGGCTGATTTTGGTCCAGAAAGGCGCTTAAAAAGCATCTCCGGGGTTTTCTTAGCTAAAAACAGGGTTAATTACCCTCGAACCAGCTTTGTTACTAATAAAGAGAGCTTGTTGGCTGAAGTTAAGAAGTTTAAATATCCCTTTGTCCTTAAAATTTCCAAGGGCGGCAGGCACGGAAAGGGAACGCTTTTAATCGAGGATAAAGAAGTTTTGGAGCGGGCAATAAAAGGCAGAATTGAAAAAACCGGCTTTTTGCTTCAAGAATATATTCCTAATGACGGCGATTATCGATTAATGCTAATTGGCTACCAAACCTTAGGAGGTTTTAAAAGACAGAAAAAAGAAAAGAGGTTGGTCTTAAGTCAGTCTCTTGGACCATCCGAGGGTCTAAAAACTGTTCCTCAAGCCGTTAAAAAAGAAGCCGAGAAGGCTTGCCAGGCATTGAAAGTGGAGATTGCTTCAGTGGATATGGTAATTGATGAAAGAAACGGAAAACCAGTGATAATTGAGGTTAATGAAGCACCTGAATTTACAGTGTTTGAAAAAAGAACCGGGATCAATGCTGCTGAAGCGATTGTTGACTATCTTATTAAAAAAGCCAAAAAGTGAAACTCCTTTTTTCAACGGTTGCAAGGCGACATTTGTCGCCGCAGTTCCGCCGAAGGCGGAATAGCACAACCACGAAAGAGAAGACTTCCAAGATTGGAAGGATTCTCATTCTCACCCGTTTTCCGCCTGAATATGAGCCTCAAAGGCTGGCTAAAGCAGCCAGGAAAAAGGGGATTGAACCTGAGATTGTTAATTACCAGGATATAAGCATTGAAGGAGAGAAAGTTCTTTTACCCCGCAATTTAAAGCTAAAAGATTTTGGTTTTGTTATTCCTCGGTCTGCCGCCCATCGTCACAAAAAATCGCTTTTAAAAGAAAAAATGGCTTTAATCAAAGCCTTGCCCCAAAAATCTGTTTGTTTGAATAAAACAACCTATTTACGCCTACCAAAGCTAGGCAAAATTAAGCAAACGGAGATTTTGAATAAACACAATTTACCAACGATTCCGACTTTAGAGAAGCCCATTTTTCCAGCAATTCTTAAAGCCGAGTTTGGCAGTCATTCCAGAAGAGTGATAAAAGTGGAAAATCAAAAACAGGCAAACAAGGCAATGGAGTGCTACCAAGGAAAATGGTTTTATCAGCCCTTGATCAAAAGCCCAGTTTATTGGCGGGTAATTGTTCTGGATGGAAAATTTTTAGGAGTGATGGAAAGAAAGACAAGCAAGAGGTTTCTCCAATCAGGAGAAGGGGAGAAACCTGAGATTAACAGAAAAGAAATTAAAACTCTAGCAATTAAAGCAACCAAGGTTTTCCAAGCGGAATTTACCGGAGTAGACTTGTTTACAGACAAGAATAAACTAATGATTATTGAAGTTAATCGTAGCCCCCAGTTTCGGATTTTTGAAAGGTTAACAAAAGTCAAAGTGGCTGAAGAACTAATTGACTACTTGACAATCACCTCCGAATAATGTAAAAAAACCTCGCTTCTGTCCGTCTTGTCTAAAATTGCCCATTATTAATAAATTTTTTTGCTCAGAGAGGTTGTTAATGTTCTACTGGGGTTCTTTTACTTTAGGATTCTGCGCTGGCAGTATCCTTTTCTTCCATATTTTTAGCGAGAAGTACAAGTAAGAGTTGGTTAAAGTTGGTTAAAAAAGCAAAAAGAGAATTGGCAAGAGGATAGCCAGGGTGATGATAAGAGCGATTAAACCAACTAAAAATGGTGCTTTGCCAGCCGGAGCTTTTTTCTTTGAAGGTTTAGCTTTTTCTTCTTTGCCTACATTAAGAATTTGGTCAAGTAATTCTTTTGAGTAGCGCCTAGCACCACCAGCCGTTCTTTTTGGAGCAGAGATTTTACCCGCTTTTTCCCAACGGCGCAAGGTATCAGACGAAACACCTAAATATTTTGCTGCTTGGGAAATGGTATACCACTTTTTTTCTTCTTGCATATATTTGCCTAACCTGAAAATAAAGTAAGATTATCCTATTTTATTGAAGAATTCTTGTCAAGATATCAAAGTATATCGTAAGCTTTCAAAAAATTAAATAAGTCGTTAATTTGAGGCTATTTTTTTAGTTTTCACTCAATATTTATTTCTTGAAGAGATTACGGAAAAAAAGCTAATTTAGGCTTGCTCTTAAATTATAAGCCTATGGTCAAAGAACTATGGGGTTTAAAGGTAAATTGTTAAATAAAAGTAAGATTTGCTAACCACTTAAAATTGTTTTAGATGTTTACATAAGTTTAATGTATCCGGCGCTAACCTCGCAGCGACGCAAGGTGTCAGGCGAGACACCAAGATATTTAGCCGCTTCTGAAATGGTGTACCACTTTTTTTGGTTTTGCATAAATTTGATGAATTTTTAATAAAATCTAAATTTAGGATAATTGATTTAAGTAGCTCTGTTAAGAGAGTAAAATATATCAATTTTAAACGACAGGAAAGTACCATGTAAACATTGGGATTGCAAGTGCCAATTTGAGGCTAAAAAACGTTTGCTTTAAAGGAGTAAGTTTGAAGGATTTACTTTACAAGGAGGATTAAAAAGATCAAAAAGTTAGGCAAATTAAGGCTAAAATAATTGAAGATTTATCTTGCAAGGAGTGTTAAGAAAATCTAGCCCAAAAGGGGTAGATAAGACCTGTTTTTTATCCCCTCGAGTCAATAATCTGATACCAGCCTTTTCCATCTAGCAATCTGTAATAGCAGTCTTTTTTATTTTGGTAGAATAAATAATATGTTTATGGGACTTGTTATTGGCGGGACAAGCGTTTGCATATGTTCATTGATTTCATTGGCAGATCTGAAAATTAAAAATAAAGTTTTTTCCCCAACATTCATGATTTTGAAAAAAATTACTTAAAGATAAGTAATACTATAAAAAAGATTACTAAAAGTATACAAGAAATTGGTATTGGTTATCAGCGTGAGATGCTAAAAGCTAATACATAAGAAATGAATTAAGATTTGTGACTTGCATTGAGATAGAAATTATTAGAAAATATTAGATAATCTTATAAAGTGTTAGATTATATTAGTTTATTTTTAGCTAGAAAGGCTGAATGGATCTAGAGGAAGTTTTAAAAACAAGAAAGCCTGTTCGAAGCTTCTCGGGGTCAAGAATTGACCAGAAAATCATTTTCGAGGCAATTGCTTACGGTCTGAAAGCGCCGTCAGCAGGAGGATTAAAGGCTTATAAATTTGTAGCCGTCAGTGTTAAGGATAAAATTAAAAAAATCGCTAGAATTGCCCGGCAAGATTGGATAAGAGATGCTGGGTTGGTTGTTGTTATTTGTATTGATCCAGAAAGATCGGCTAAAAGATATGGCGATAGAGGTAGAAAACTATACTCTATCCAGGATGCCACTTTTTTTGGAGCACACCTTGATTTGTTTTTTGTCAGCCACGGCCTTGGTACCTGTTGGGTCGAATCATTCAATGAAAGAAAAATGAAAGAATTGTTGGGGTTAGACTTAAAGCCGATTAGTCTTCTGGTGGTGGGGCATAAGAAAGAAGAAAAAAACAATAAACCCTAATTCGTTTCCTGCAAGGTTTCTTTCTCGCCACTTTTGCTCTTTTTAATACTGCTTGCAAGATAAAACTTACAGCCTTTCTCCTTTAAAGACAGTTGTTTTTAGCCTCAAATTGGCACTTGCAACGCCTTTGTTTACATGGTACGTTTGAAATATGACTGCTCAAGGTCTTAAAAAAACAAATAAAGGCAAAATTTATTTCCATGTCTACAATCGGGGAGTGGCAAACGGAATTATTTTCAATGATAAACAGGATTATGAAACTTTTCTTAGTCATTTAGAGAGCTACTTGATCCCCCCTAAAAAATCTGAAGATCTCCAGAAAACTTTCGTTGTCAACGGGCGCACTTTTCGGGGTGTCCCGCATCAACCCAAAAACTACTTTAATAAAGTTGAACTATTAGCTTATTGTCTGGCACTTGATCATTTTCATTTGCTTTTAAGTCCAATTAGCAAAGGTTCTGTCGAGGGTTTTATGAGGTCTTTGTCGACAAAATATTCTATTTATTTTAATAAAAAATATCAGCGTCAAGGTTCTCTTTTCAGCGGACCTTATAAATCAGCCCCTATTAACGATGACACCAGTCTACTATTTATGACTCATTACTTGCACCGACATCCCCAAGGAAAAAATGGCAATAACTTAATTGACAGTTATTCATCTTATGCAGACTATTTGGGCAAAAGAAAAACTTCCTGGGTTAATGCAAGTAGTGTTTTATCATTTTTTGAAAATTTTAAAAACGAGTTTTTAAAAGGTATTAAAAACTATAAAGATTTTGTTGAGAAATATAATCTCAACCAAAAGGAAAAAGAATTACTTGAAAGGACTATTATTGAAAAAGAAACAGGCGGTCTTGAAAAGAGTATACCTACTCTTGCAAAGAGAGACGTTACCACAAAAACAGTGGCTTACGCTCCATTAAAAATCTACCAAAGAATTCCTGAGTTGGCAGTCGCTTCTTTTTTGTTCGCGGTTCTTTTTACTTTTAGTTTTTTGGACATTCGGTTTTCCTCCCCCCAAAGAAGCAACCAAATCCTTACTTTCATCCGCCAGGTCTCGGAACAGGTCTCAACACAAATTTCAGGACTGACCTCTACACAAACCTCGGAGCAGGCCTTAACAGAAACCCCAGAGCAGACCTCAACACAAACTTTAGGACAGAACTCTACCCAAACCTTGGAACAGACTTCGGAACTAAAAGAAGACGTAATGCCTAAAACCATGGTGGTAGTTAAAATTGATGAATCAGCCAGTGCTAACATTCGCCAAAGCCCAACAACTGATTCAGAAGTGATTGGTAAAGCGAAAAACGGTGACACTTTTGAATTTGTTTCCGAAAGTTCAGGTTGGTACGAAATTAAGCTCGATGATGGGTCAATTGCTTTTATATCAACAAGCGTTGGAGAACTATTAATAGAATAAATATATAAAAAGGTTAACTAATGAAACAAAAACATACAAATACTGTCCTGAATAAAAGATATTTTATGTTCTATCCCATTTTTATCATTGTTGTCTTGGCAGTGATAATCGCTTTCATCACTGCCGCTTCTTACAAACAATTGATCATTGCCGCTGCCTTCTACCCCTTGTTGGTCTATTGTGGCTTAATCCTCTTTCCGCGTAAAACCACCGTTACTCATTCGCCAAAAATATCAAACTCTCCTCGACCGGTAGATGAAAAAAAAGAGGAGACTATAGTTGTCGATCTCAACAAACGTGCCTTTCTCAAATTAGCTGCCAGTGTTGGCATTTCTTACTTCATTTTTTCCATTCTTTTCAGAAGGGCTGATAATTTGTTAACAGGAAGAGCGCCAGATTCAGTATCTCTCCAGAAGCCTGATGGCAGAACGATCCATCCTGCCGAGACTCAACCCACCGATGGCTATCAAATTGCCGAGATAAACGAAGGTGAAGTTTCTTATTTCGGATTCGTTGATTTAGAGGGCAATTGGTTCATCATGAAAGAAGATGAGGCGGGCTCTTTTCGTTATACCAAAGGCAGAGTGGACTTTCCTAACAACTGGAGTATTCGAGAACAACTTAAATACGATTATTATGATCGAGTTTTCCCGTAAAAAGATGAGAGCCGAATTTCCTGCCCCGGCAATCTTCTTAAGGTCGGGACTTATCTTATTAAAAAGGTGGAAAGAAGTTGATAATGATGAATCTATCAGTGGTCATTCCGAGTTACAAAGATCCTCTGCTCCAAAAGACGATTGACTCCTTATTGGCAAACTCTGTTTTGGGAGAAAGACTTGAGGTAATCGCTGTTTTGGACGGCTATTGGCCCAACCCCCAATTAAAAGATGATCCCCGCCTAAAAGTGATTCATCTTGGCAAAAATCAAGGTATGAGGAACGCCATTAATTGCGGTGTGAGAATTGCTAGGGGAAGATACCTCATGCGAACTGATGAACACGCTACTTTCGCCAAAGGCTATGACAAGATATTAACTTCCCAAATTAGACACAGCTGGATTGTGACCCCGAGGCGCTACTTTTTGGATGTTAAAAAATGGGAGGTAATGGATATTCCACCAGTTGATTACATGAAGTTAATTATTGGTAAAGTCAGCGACGGCAAAGGGGGCAAAGCAGAAAAGTTTGCAGGGATTGATTGGCCAAGGAGGGCAAAGGAAAGGAGGGATATTATGATCGACGAAACAATGGCGATGCAGGGGTCTTGTTGGGTGATGAAGAAAAAATGGTGGGATGAGGTCATTGGAGAGCTCCAAAGTGAAGGTTATGATACCCATTATCAGGATTCCCACGAGATGGTTTTTAAAACCTGGAAAGCTGGGGGTAAATTGATGGTTAATAAAAATACTTGGCACGCCCATAAACATCGTAAGTTTCCAAGAACGCATGGTTATGGGGGACAAAAAGCGAGAGATGGGTTTGCTTACGCTTTAAAAATTTGGCGGGATTACTATGAAAAAGAAATAGTGCCTAAGTGGTTCAAATGAAATTTACTGTCTACCAGTATTTAGAAGACGGGGTTAAAAACCGTTTGTCTGATAAGCAAAAAAACAGCAAGTTTTGGGACAAGGGCAAGTGGGATAATTATGTCGTTCCCCACTTTAACGGGGATGTTGAAGGGCAAACTTATGTGGATATGGGCGCCAACGGCGGCTTGTTTTTAAAGTTTGCTGAAGACATAGGGTTTGGAAGAGTGGTGGGGACTGAAATTAACCCTAAAGCGGTTGAAAGAGGTTTGGCTTATCAGGCAAAAGTTGGCGGTAAATATAGCCTTCGGTGTGGAAAGATGCAAGACCTTATTCACGCGATGCCAGCGGCCGACTACATGACTTTTATCAATTCACATTATTACTTAGAGATTCAGGAATGGCTAGATTTGTTGGCTGTTTTGCAAAAAAAAGCAAAGTACTGCATCATCACCACCACCAAGAAAAGGGAGTATCATTGTATGGCCTCGGCACGCAAAAAAAATCTAATAAGGTACTTTAAGAATTGGGAATTGGTGAGCCATGTACCCCAACTGTCGATGGAGGACGACCCCTGCCCAAGGACTTTAGAAAGCTTTTGTTTTAAAAACCCGTGTTTGGAAAGAGTGGAAGTAAGCAAGCTGATAAAAGGCAATCACGTTCAGGGAATGTATTATTCGGAACTGGACCAAGGGGTTCATCCTTTGCAAACCAGATTTTTTAAGATGCTTTGTAAAAAACACCGACGCAAGCCGCGAGAGGATTTGGAAAAATGGATGTATGACAAAGTAAGAATGTATTGGGATGTTAAAAAGTTTGGTATCAAGGAACCGATCATCGTCAATAAGCATTACAAGATTCTAGACGGCAATCACCGAAAGGAAATTTTGGAATATCTAGGTTATAAAACAACGATTGTGAGGAAAATATGAAGAAGAAATTGAATTGAGGTGGCTCAAATGAAATTTACAGATTATCAATATTTAAAAACTAACATAAAATTGGACCCCAATGATGGAGAAGGAGAAAGAATAAGCGAATTTTGGGATAAATTTAAATGGAATAACTATGTCCTGCCTCATCTCCCTAAAAACGTAAAAAACCTAACTTATATTGATATGGGCTGTAATACTGGTTTGCTTCTGAAATTTGCAGAAGAAATGGGTTTTAGGCGATCAATCGGGGTGGACAGCAATCCAGAGGCAGTAGAAAAAGGTATTGCTTATCGTAGTCAGGTTGGGGGCAAATATGAAATATCATATGGCAAAATGCAGGAAATTATTAACGATCTACCAATGTGTGATTATATGTCTTTTATTAACTCTCATTATTATTTGTTAATTCGGGATTGGCTTGAATTATTGGCGAATCTTCGAAGGAAAGTAAGATATGTCATTATTACCACCACCAAGAAAAAAGAGTATTACTGCATGGCTTCGAGTTACGGGCGTAATGTCCGAAAGTACTTTAAGGATTGGAAACAAGTGGGCTATGTTCCGCAACCACCCATGGAAGGTAACCTACGCCCAAGAAGTTTAGCTAGTTATTGTTTTGAAAATCCAGACCTAGAGAGAGTGTCCTTAGAACGTCTAGAACGAGGCAGCCATATGAGAGAGGCTTTTTATGAACAGATTGAACAGGGAATTCTTCCTCTTGAAACTCAGTACTTCAAAAAGCTCTGTAGGTTGAAAAAAAGAAGCCCAAGGGAAGGTTTAATTGAGTGGATGTATGCAAAGGTAGCGATGTATGAAGATGTTAAGAAGCACGGTATCAAGGAGCCAATTATTGTTAATAAGCACTATCGCATTTTGGATGGTAACCACCGAAAGAGAATCCTTGAGTTTTTAGGTTATAAGACGACGATTATCAGAATGGTATAAATGGTAACACCTCTTTGTAAACTAGCATATAAATACGGAACTGATAAGTGTCCTCAGATTAGGCATTCATATACAGTCGTTTATTATGATTTGTTTAAAGACAAAGCCAAGTTTGTAAAAAAAGTCTTGGAGATGGGAATTGGGCGCAGCAAGAGATTTAAAAATAAAAATGTGCGCTATGATAAAAGGCTTAAAAGATACTTTCACAAGGGGGCTAGTCTAAAGATGTGGCGAGATTTTTTTCCTAATGCCCAAATATATGGTGCAGATATTATTCCCGAGTCAATATTTGAAGATAAAAGAATTAAAACCTTTTTATGTGATGAGAGAAAACAAGAAGACCTTGAAAGATTGATTGAGAATACGGGAAATGACATTGATATTTTTATTGATGATGGTTCCCATAGGCTTAGAGATCAAATTTTCATGGCTGAAACACTATTGCCATTGTTTAAGAAGGATGTAATTTATGTCATTGAAGATGTGATTTTTAGTGGGAAACTAACAAAAGCCCTAAGTCAGTATAACTGTTATCTGCCTCATCTACCAAGCAGGAGTGGTAAAGAAAAATTATTAATTGTTAGAAAGGTTTAACAATGGTCCAAAAATCAATCGGCGAGCTGATAGACAAACTAATAAGAGTCAATAGTGAAATATTTTATATCGAGGAGGCCGAATTATATAGCGAAGAGGCCGAGAGGTTTCAGAATTTAGATAGATTGAGGTCAAAGTTAGTCAATGCTATTAACGAGTCTTTCGGGGAAAGAAGAAATCCCGAAAAGAAAATAATCAGCATTTTTTGGCCTCCAAAGCATCGGCGCTATCTTTCCACAAAAATAAGGGGGCATCAAATGGGTCATTTTTTGGGCGCCAAGCTTAATCCAAAGAAAAAATCCAAAAACGATGTTTGTATCTATCTTAAGCCAGGTAATTTAGATGGCATTGAGGATGGTGACTGGGTCGATATTTTGGATGGAGGCAAGTTTATTAAAAAACTGAAAAAGAGACCGGGGATTAATTTAATTGCCGCCTCAAAAAGAAGTTACGATTGGCTGAAAAATCATTTGTCGAACAAGGTCGTTCTTATCCCTCATCAACACCTCAATTGGGAAAGACAGAAAAGAGTACGGCAGGAAGTTAATACCTGTGGTTATACCAGCGGCGTTTCGCCAATTGCCAGAGAAATGTATGGGCGAATAGGAAAGGCCGTTGGGAAACTGGGGTTTAATTTTGTGACTTTTTTTAAGAATTCTGGCCCAAGGGAAAAGGCGGCTGATTTCTACAAAAACATTGATATTTTAGTAATCGGAGCTTGGGAATTTGGTGACCCCAATATTCACAAAACTCCCACCAAGATTATCAATGCCGCTTCCTTTGGGGTTCCCACCGTTGCTTATCCGCTCAGGGGTTATAAAGAGATTGAGGGTTTTTATCTGCGGGCTAATAATATGAAGGAGCTGCTTTCTGGAGTTAAAAAGTTAAAAGCAGAATATGAGCTATGGCCTAATAAATTAATCAAAATGGCCGAAGCTTATCACATCGAAAATATAGCCAAACTATATCATAAGCTAACATGAAGGTAACTATTATATATTACACTAGCAATCAGGAACATCCTAAGTTTGAGAAAAGAATACAAGCGAATATTTTGAAAGTGACTGATTTGCCGATTATTAGCGTTTCTCAAAAACCGATTAACTTTGGAAAAAACATTTGCATCGGGGATGTGGGAGCTTCTAATTTTAATATGTTCAGGCAAATTCAGATAGGTTGCTTGAACACAGAGGCAGATTTTGTCATTTCGGCTGAAGCAGATTGTATGTATCCTCCCGATTATTTTACCTTCAGACCAAGAGAATTGGATCAGTGTTACCGGAACTCGAATGTCTATGTCATGGGTGATCACCGGAATTACTGGTTTCACAAAAAAGAAGGGGCAACCCACGCCCAAGTTATCGGCAGAAAATATTATCTAAAGGTATTAGATGAACAGTTTAAAGGAGCGCCTCAGTGGTCGGTGGAAGAAAAGAACTTTCCCAAAGAGAGAACAAAGAAAGACGACATTTTTAACAAGATTTATTATTGGAAAACAAAAAACCCTGTGTTTCAAGTCAAAACCCATCGGAGTATGAGGTACTATACCCATTCCGAAAGAGTGCCGATTCACGACTTGCCTTATTGGGGTAATGGCAAGGAAGTAAGGGTGAGATTAATGAAAGGAGTGAAAGAAATTTACAAAAAAATAGAATGAAGCCAACACCCCTCTGTAAATTATCCTATAAGTATGGGACTGATAAGTGCCCCCAAATTAGGCATTCATATACACCTATTTACTATGATTTATTTAAGGACAGAGTCAAATCTATAAAAAAGGTCTTGGAGGTAGGAATTGGACAGAATAAAGAATTTAAAAACAAGGATGTGGTCTATACTAGACCTAATCCTCATAACAAAAGCCTTAAAGTCCAGTATCACAAAGGAGCTAGTTTAAAAATGTGGCGTGATTTCTTTCCGAACGCTCAGATTTATGGGGCGGATATTGTACAAGAATCGCTATTTGAAGACGAGAGAATCAAAACTTTTCTTTGTGACGAAAGAAATAAAGAAGATTTAAAAAAGTTAATAGAAAATACTGGTAGCGATATTGACATTTTTATTGATGATGCTTCTCATAGGCCAAAAAATCAAATCTTTATGGCAAAAACTTTATTACCTTTACTAAAGGAAGATGTCGTCTATATTATCGAGGATGTAGCCTTTTCGAGAAGGCTAAAGCTCGCTCTGAATCAATACGATTGTTCATTGCCAGATCCATCACCTAAATATAAATTATTAATTGTCAAAAAAAAAGATATGAAAATAAGTGAAGGAATTAAACACAAAGGCAGCCCTTATGAGATTCCTGACTGTTCTCGGCATGATTTGCCTGCATTTTTTAAAGAAATGGGTTACAGAGTCGGGGTAGAGATTGGGGTTCTTAAAGGTTATTTCACCCGCAGGTTTTGTGAGGCGGGTATAAAAATGTATGCCATTGATTGTTGGGAGCCTTATCCTGATTTTAACAGAGGGATATATGGTCAAGTTGAAAGGCAAGAAAAACTTTATCAGAAAGCCAAAAAAATTCTTTCTCGCTATAAAAACGCGGTCGTGATTAGGAAGAAATCAATGGATGCGCTAAACGATTTTAAAGATGAAAGTATAGATTTTGTTTATATTGATGGTAATCATATTTTAAAGTATGTGATCGAGGATATTCACGGCTGGTCAAAAAAAGTCAGAAAAGGTGGTGTGATTGCTGGGCATGATTACGTTAATCCGCATAATTTCAGAAGGCCTCATATGCGAGAATGGGGCTGGAAAGAAACACAAGTGATGTATGCTGTTGATGCTTACACACGAGCAAATAGAATAAAAAACTGGTATTTATTAGGGAGAACGAGGCCTAAACCTGGCGAAAAAAGAGACAAATGCAGGAGTTGGTTTTGGATTAAACGATAAAAAAATTGAGGAATTATTGTTAGAGTAAGATATGAAAATAAGTAAAGGGATTAAATACGAAGGCGGGCCTTTTTTTATCCCTGAATCTAGCCGAAACGATTTGCCTGCATTTTTTAAAGAAATGGGTTACAAAGCCGGGGCGGAAATCGGAGTTTATAAGGGTCGTTTCATCCGCGGGTTCTGTGAGGTTGGTTTAAAAATGTATGCCATTGACTACTGGACTCCTTACCCTGATTTTGACCGGATAGAACCCGCGCGAATAGAAAGACAGGAATATCTTTATCATCAGGCTCGGAAGCTTTTGTCCCGCTACAAAAACGCCACTGTTATCAGAAAAACCTCAATGGAAGCTTTGGCGGATTTTGAAGATGAAAGCCTGGATTTTGTTTATATTGATGGTAATCATATTTTGAAATACGTTGTTGAAGATATTGATGGCTGGTCAAAGAAGGTTAGAAAAGGCGGGATAGTTGCTGGCCACGACTATATTCATCCCAATGATTTCAAGGAAAGAAAACAAAGTTGGGTGTGGGAAAATATGCAAGTGAAGTTTGCGGTTGACGCTTACACCCAAGCCAATCGAATAAAGAATTGGTATCTTATCGGACAAAACAAGGATCGTTTCCCAAGTTGGTTTTGGATTAAATAAATTACCAATACGAGCTCAAAATGAAAAATTTACTAATTTACATCAGCCCAAATAGGAGTTTTGTAAGCGTCCAGTACAACTGGAGTAGTGAGGTCGAGTCTTTGATTAAAATTCAGATTGATAATAGTTTGGAGTTGGGATGGAAACGGGAAGACATTTTATTGGTGACCAACTTTGATTACGAGTATGAGGGAGTTAAAGCATTGGTTATTGGGGATGATAATTTTAACGACATCAAACCAACAGCGACTAAAATTAATGCCATTGTTACCCTGTATGACATGGGTATTATCGGCGATGATATTTATTGGTATCACGATAACGACGCTTTCCAACTGCAAAAGATAACTGAAGACGAGGCAAAAAAAATGCTTGATGGTTACGATTTGGCTTTGACTGATTACGGCAAGACGGTTATTCATTTTACGCTAGATAGGAGGTGGAGTACGGGAACGATGTTCCTCGATAAGAGAGCGGAATATATTTTCGATATTTGGAAGCGGACAACCGACTCTTATCGGGCTAATGAGGAAGTCGTCTTGCTAGATATTCTCAAGAAAAAAAGATTTCAGTATTGGAAAAAGAGGATCAACCGAATCAACATTACCTATAATTTTGCGACCAGAAGAAGGGATATTGTCAAAACTTATGAGATTGCCAACAAGCCGCTGAAGGTGATTCACTTTCACCCCTTCGATAGGAGACCGGTCGACCGGGAATCAGGGAACGCTAATCTAGAAGTTTGCGTTTACGGCAAAAATAGGTTGGGAAGGCCGTTAGTTACTAAAAAATTGAAAAAACTGTTTAAAAAACACAGGATTATGTGACTATCAAATATTAAATCTTTAAAAAAGTTTTTAAACTGGATGGAACTTAAAGAAGTAATTAAAAAAAGAAAATCAATCAGGGTATTTCAAAAAAAAGAAGTGCCAGATTTGACAAAACTGATTGCTTTAGCCAAAACTGGACCGTCAGCTGGAGGAATTAGGGGCTTTGAAGTGGTTGTAACCAAAGAAAAGATTATTTACTTAGACGCGCCGCTGTATCTCGTGATCTGCGCCAACCCGGAGGCTTATGCCAAAAAGTATGGAGACAGAGGCAGAAATTTGTATTCGATACAAGATGCCACTATTTGTGGTGCTTATTTGCAGTTGCTATTAGTTGAGATGGGCTTGGCCTCAGTTTGGATTGGGGCTTTTAGAGAAAGGAGGGTGGCAAGGACTCTTGGCACTAATTTACGGCCAATAGCGGTTATTGCTGTCGGTTATGCGTGATTTGTCAATTTTAATACCAGCCAGGAATGAAGAATTCCTGATAAATACGATAGAAGATATTTTAAAAAACATTGAGGCCGATACGGAAGTGACTGTCACCCTAGACGGCCAATGGGCTAACCCACCCGTGGAACAGCACGATCGGGTGAATTTAATTTATGTTAATCCCGCTATTGGCCAAAGGGCGGCCCAGAATCTGGCCTGCCGCTTGAGCCGGGCCAAATATGTGATGAAGCTGGACGCTCATTGCTCATTTGATAAGGGCTTCGACCGAAAAATGATTGAGGCTTTCCGAAAAGTGGACGAAAAGGTGGTGATGCTCCCGGTGATGAGGAATCTGTGGGCTTATGACTGGAAGTGCTACAAGTGTGGCAAAAGAATTTATCAGGATAGAAAACCGGAGTGCCCTGTTTGTGGAAACAAAATGAAGAAAAAAATGCTTTGGATCGGCAAAGAGCGGCCCCAGAGCGATTCCTATTGTTTTGACGCCACACCCACATTTGCTTACTTTGGTGAATACCACAGCCGGCCAGAATATCAAAAAGATAAAGAGGGGAGGGGATTAACAGAAACAATGTCAATCCAAGGATCATGTTTTATGTGTCTTCGTCAACTGTATTGGGATTGGAATTTGTGTGATGAATCGCTTGGAAACTGGGGGCATCAAGGCATTGAAGTCGCTTGTAAAACCTGGTTGAGAGGTGGACAAGTACTGACTAATCACAAAACCTGGTATGCCCACATGTTTCGAACTAAATCCGAAACTTTTAGTTTTCCCTGGCCCGCTTCAGGCAGGGATCAGCGCGAGGTCAAAGTGAAAGCGTGGGAACAGATCTTGAAGGGCATGCCAGGCCAGAAACATCCCGTCTCTTGGCTGGTAGAAAAGTTCTGGCCAGTCAAAGGCTGGACCGATGACGATTTAAAAAAACTCAAAGCCAAAGAAGCCAGGCTCAGTTCAAAACACCCCGTTGCCAAACCGGCTAGGAAAAAATCGTCATTGCCTTCCTCCGGAGTAATTTATTCGGCCCAATCCACTAGCCAACATCTAGAAATTGACCTTGCCCATCAGCGACATCCGGCACCGTGACAATTTAACTAAAACTGCTAGGGTTAGCGGTTTTTTTAGAGGTCATTTATTGTTACAGTATTTTTAGTCGTTGATAGGCACGGCAATTGTTTAGTGGATAAAAAATAAAAAATAAAATATGGCGTTTACACTCAAACAAGGAAATTGGAAATGGTTTCAGAAAGATGGTGCCAAACCATCAAGTTGGCTGACTAACGAGAACACCAAGACAGGCTTACCCCTAGTTGTCGATCTTGCCAGGAGGTTGTGTGAAGGACTTTAAGTGCCAGAAGTGCGGTTGGTGTTGCCGGAATATCAATATCAATGTTTCCTACCATGATATTCTCCGTTGGGCGAAAGAGAAACGTTTCGATATTCTCAACCAGATTAGCTACATTGACGATGAAGACTCGAAGAAAAAGGGTTTTTACATTACTGCCACCGTTACTGCTCCCAAAAAACCTTGTCCCTTTCTAAAAGACGGTAAATGTTCAATTTACGAAACACGACCAAGGTCCTGTAAGGACTTTCCTTTAGCTCATAAACCCTCTGAGTGTGAAGGCTGTCCGGCCAGAAAAGTTTGTAAAATAGACGAAAAAGAAGTCTTTGAGTTGAAGAAAGATCAGCAAATGGACTTTACCATTGCTGAGGACAGAAAAGAACGCCTCCTAAAGATATTGGCAAGCGTTAGAAAAGTAGCTGACCTTTTAAACGAAATTGAGGAATTTGGCGATGACCCGACTGAGTCCCTTTATGCTACTGGCTTTACCAATAATAAAACGGGCTGGACAAGGGTAGGGACATCTCCCTGGTTATCATCACAAGACCAACCGACTAATTATGTTTGGACAGCTACCAAGAAAGCGGAAATTGGAGACTGGGACTTTGCTAATACTGCCAGACCATATACCGACACCTTAAACAGCGTTACTTTATATGTTTATTGTCAAACTACTACTGGAGTTGACAGAGATACATGGTATCTCTGGAACGGGACGGGCTGGCAAGACGCTGGACTTACGGCACCGTCTAGCTGGGGTTGGGCAAGTATAGACGTTTCTAGTATTTTAGACACTTGGACTAAAGTTGATGGGGCTCAGTTCTATATAGCACACGATAACAGCACCGATCAGACGGACGTTGATGCGGCTTACCTTTTAGTCGACTATACTGCCGAAGCCGGTCCAAGCGAAAGTCCTTCAGTTTCACCCTCGGTTTCACCTTCTGCCAGCCCGTCTGTTTCGCCAAGCGTTTCACCTTCTGCCAGCCCGTCAGTTTCGCCAAGCGTTTCACCTTCTGCCAGCCCGTCAGTGAGCCCCTCAGTCAGTCCATCAGTTTCACCTAGTGCTAGTGTTTCTCCCTCAGTCTCTCCGAGTGCGTCACCGAGTGT
>JABAOC010002055.1_pt1 | contig 29431 bp, 26 predicted proteins | sample 7062161 | NCBI WGS metagenome assembly JABAOC01 (sample SAMN14538625, study PRJNA623070) | marine sediment metagenome | biome: marine biome [ENVO:00000428]; feature: marine pelagic biome [ENVO:01000023]; material: deep marine sediment [ENVO:00002113] | place: India: Gulf of Khambhat ... | reverse complement strand
GGTCGGGCGTTCAAATCGCCCCGGGCCCACTCTTCTCCATTAGCGCTGAATCGAGGAACTGTGGAACGTGAAGACCAATGTTCGGAGGAATTACATATGAAACGTGAGTATCCTCCTAGGCCGATTGTCGGCATAGGAGCCGTAATTGCTCGTCGCGGCATGGTGTTGCTAGCGAGACGGGGTTCCGAGCCTGGAAGGAACAAGTGGAGTGTCCCTGGAGGGCTGGTTGAACTAGGTGAAACAGTTGAAGAAACGATTGTTCGCGAGGTCAAAGAAGAAACAAACTTGGATGTAGAAGTAGACAGTCTAGTTGATGTTGTTAACAATCTCGTTCGCGATGCAGAAGGAAAGGTGCGGTATCATTTTGTCATCTTGGATTTTTTCGCGAACGTGAAAGGCGGTTCGCTTCGCGCGGACAGTGACCTGCTTGAGGTGAAGTGGGTTCCCCTCGATCAAGTTGAAAGCTTTGACTTGACGAGCACTTTCAGAGAATTTCTGGAGAGAAATCGGGAGAAACTGCGAGAATTCAGTGGGACAAAATCTTAGAAATCTTTGACGCATTGTGAGTCTCGTCTCGTGAAGCCGTGGTGCGGTTCTCAGATTCAGATTGCCCTTTCATAGAGCTTTTGATGCGGAAAGTCAAATGCTATCTATGTGGGCTGTTCACGTGAATAAGTGCGGGCGAACATTCGTCGCAATGGTGGCTGCAGCAGTTTTCATTACCCTCTCGCTGTCTCAGCCCAGCTTTGCCCAGAACTACGAACAAACATACTTGTTCCAAAGTGGCGAATCTACCTATCAACTGACCGTTACTATCACACATTCGCTCTACGAGTACTATCAACAGAAGACTCATTATGCAACTACCAATAATCTGGATACCTTTGTCACTCCCTATGCTCTGGCCTTGGTAGCTGCCGACATAAGGAGTGTTTATCATCTTGAAGAAGATTTTGTCAACGCCGTTCTCATGATGGTTCACCAAATCCCGTATGAAGTTGTGGCGGAATCCAAGTTCCCAGTGGAAACGATGGTGGAAAACCAGGGAGATTGCGATCTGCTCTCATACATTGCGTCAAGCTTGCTCAGAGCTCAAGATCTAGACGTCGTGCTCCTATACTATGAGGCCGAAAGCCACATGAATATCGGCGTAGGCCTGCCAAATCCTCCCCAAGATGCACGGACCACCGTGACCTACGTGGACTACGGAGGATCCCGATACTATATGGCGGAATGCACTGGGAACGATTGGCAGAATGGCTGGAGAGTCGGGGAAATGCCCCCTGATCTCGATGGGGCACTCGTCGCGGTCATTCCCATAGACAACGCTGAGGCAACTGCACCCGGTCAAGTCTCATCCAGCTTTGGAAGTATGCAAGCTTCAACCATCTCCCTCACAGTCTCCTCATTTCTACTCTTGGAAGGGAGTTCAGTGACATTGAATGGCGAAGTCTCAATCCCGCACGCCCAAGGAACCGTATCACTGTACGGAACAGCAGGCAACAACTGGGAGCTCCTCGGGACAGCGCGGCTCGACTCGAATGGGCAGTACAGCTTCTCTTGGAAGCCAACGCAATGGGGCCAGACCCATGTGAAAGCCAGCTGGCCTGGAGATGACGAATACGCAGGCGCCGACAGCAACAGTGTCTCGATCTACGTCCTTCCACAGTTTCTGGTTCCAGCCCTAGCTGGACTACTGGCCATGACAATCATGTTGGTCATACTGCTCGTCATCTACAGAACGACGCATCCGAGAGAGACACAACCTTTCGAAAGCACCCCAGACACGTACACACAGACGCTGCCTTCCACCCATGAACACTGAACAAAGAGTTTTGAACAGCAACTATGATACGAGTTCTCCAAGCAGGGAACAAGCAATTGTTGACCAGTTATATATTATAGGGTCAGTAGTTCACCCAGGAAAGAAAGAGGCGGAAGAAACGGCACATCGAGTAATCTTCCATGTGGACATGGATCAGTTCTACGCTGCAGTGGAGGAACGTGAGCATCCATCGTTCAAGGGAAAGCCAGTTGTCGTTGGCGCTGATCCAAAGGAAGGAAAGGGAAGAGGCGTAGTCAGCACCGCCAACTACGAAGCAAGGAAATATGGGATCAAATCGGGCATGCCCATCTCCAGAGCGTGGAACCTATGCCCAGACGCGATCTATGTGCAACCAAACTTCAAACTCTACATTCCCACATCACAGAGAATCATGGCGATTCTGAAGAGCTACACTGAGAAACTTGAACGATGGGGTCTTGATGAAGCCTTCCTTGACGTCAGCACCAAAGTCCTAGACTTAGAACAAGCAAGGGAACTTGCGAACAGAATCAAACGAGAGATCTTTGAGCAGGAGGGAATAACATGCTCTATCGGCGTTTTGGCCCCAACAAGCTTGTCGCCAAGATCGCTAGCGACTCTGAAAAGCCAAATGGACTCACAATCGTACAAGAGAAAGATGTTACAAAGTTCCTGTCTCCCCTTCCAGTGCGAAAACTACTGTGGATCGGGAAGAAAACTGAACGGAAACTCAACCAGATGGGCATAAAGACAGTGGGTGAGCTCGCCGCTTATGACGCAGCAAAGCTGACTAGGAAATTCGGATTGATGGGTGAACAATACCACCTGTATGCTCGCGGCATCGATCACAGTGAAGTTGAAGAACGAGATACAGTCAAGTCCATTAGCAGAGAAACCACTTTCCAAGAAGATGTCACCGATTTCAACCGCGTACTCGAAACTGCCCACGATCTCTGCCGTGCAATCATTGAAGAACTGGATGAGAGAAAACTGCTCTTCAAAACTGTCACCGTCAAGATTCGCTACTCGAACTTCGAAACCCACACACACGGAAAGACCCTGAGCATCTATATCAACAACCTCGTGAGTTTCCAAAACATCGTGGAGCTTCTGCTCAAACAGTATCTAGCTAAAGATAGAAAAACACGATTGATAGGTGTGAGAGCTTCCCAATTCACCTCAACCGCAACGAAACAGAAAACCCTCATCTAGAAACGCAACTACAGCCCAGGGATACCGTTGGCAGGACAAAACCAAGACTTCGCAGACAGATGAAGCTCTCTAATGTGACCGCCAGTCATCTCATCTAGCAATCACAGACCCACAGAAATCGCAAACAAATGCTGGCGTGAAATAAGCACTTGGACTGAAAGCTTATGTAGCAAGCGAAACCAGTCGTATCCTGTCATTGGTGCCGGACATGAGTTGGCCAAACAAAGAAGACTGTGAAGCATTGAGTAAACTGTCAAAGGAGACCTTTCTTGCGCTCTTCTTCCTGCAGATCAAGAATCTCTGGAGAGTTGATGGACTCTACTTTCTTGGCATAGAAGAGAACGTTGACACTGAAACCGCGACAAGAATCGATGCACGCTGCTGGCGAACGATGGGAAAACTTGAAGCTCGACAGCTAAAGAAGACACTTGGCATCAAAGAAACTGATGTTATAGCGCTGATTGAGACCCTGAGACACACAAGTTGGGCACTGTACCAAACTGAGAAAGAATCCAAGGCATCAGCAGAGAAAGGAACTTTCCAGGTAACACGGTGCAGAACCCAAGAGACACGACTGAACCGCGGTCTGGGAGAGTTCCCCTGCAGAAACGTGCGTCTAGGCTATCTCGAAAGCTTCACAGAAGAGTTCAACTCAGAAATCCACGTGAACTGCAAATCCTGCCCACCGGATCGACTCGCAGATGACGTATGGTGCACATGGGAATTCACCCTACGGAAATAAACTCATCACGCTTCTCGGCGTCGCAGGTCTTTCCAGACCGATATCCGACAGGTCTCTTCCAGGTCCTCAGGTGCTGCTACACTTCTGCGCACCAAGCGCAAGGTTAAAAGGTTAAAATATTCCAGACAGGAATAACCTTCGTAAGCTGGAAGAGAGATTGGAAGCGCCAAAACGTGAGCGACGGGACAAGCATTTTGGCGAATGGTTTCGCAAAGTGCTAATGGATGCCGAGATACTGGATTATCGCTACCCCATCAAAGGCTGTGGCGTGTGGCTTCCTTACGGATACAAAATTCGCAAGCTCGTCACTGAGCTACTTCGAGATCTACACGATCAAAAGGGACACGATGAACTGCGATTTCCAATCATGGTCACTGAAACAAACATTCGCAAGGAGGCGGCTCACATCAAGGATTTTGAAGATGAATTGTTCTGGGTCACTCACGGAGGCTCAAAGCCTCTGGAAATCCGATACGCGCTACGACCCACCAGTGAAACGGCAATCTACCCGATGCTCGAACTGTGGATCCGCAGCCACAGCGATCTTCCGAAGAAAATGTACCAGATTGGCAGCGTCTTTCGCTACGAGACCAAGACAACGAGACCAATTATCCGAGTTCGCGAGGTGTCTACATTCAAAGAAGCCCATACCTGTCACTCCAGTCTGGAGGAGGCAGAAAGTCAGATTCAAGAAGCAGTTCAGATCTACAAGGACTTCTTTGACGCCTGTGGTGTCCCCTACGCCGTTACACGTAGACCGGATTGGGACAAGTTTCCTGGCTCTCTCTACTCCATCGCCTTCGACGTTATCATGCCGGATGGACGCACACTCCAATCAGGAACCGTTCACAATTTAGGCCAGAACTTCTCAAAAGCCTTCAACATCAAGTATGAAACTCTGGAAGGGTCTCACGAGTACATCTGGCAGAACTGCTACGGCATCAGTGAACGAGGTATCGCTGCGCTTGTAAGCGTGCACGGAGATGACCATGGCCTAGTTCTCAATCCTAAACTTGCTCCGCTCCACGTCGTAATCATACCGATCCCTCACAAGACAGATCACCAGAAGATTCTGGACACATGTGGAAAGATTGCAGAGGGGGTCAGAAGCCTCGGGTTCAGAGTTAACCTCGACAATCGAGAAGACTTGACTCCAGGAGCCAAGTTCTTCTACTGGGAGATGAGAGGAGTGCCAATCAGAATAGAAATCGGATCCAGAGACATTCAGAAGAGCCGCGTAACGGTGGCCCGTCGCGACAATCTCCAGAAAGAGGAGATCCACACCATGGACTTATTCTCTCGCCTGCCTGAGATGATGAATCAGATTTCCATCGACTTGAAAGAAAAGGCGTGGGAATGGCAGCGAGCTCACACATTCCGAGTAGATACTCTAAAGGAAGCTAACGAACTTCTGAAACGCAGAGCTGGAATCGTTGAGCTTCCGTGGTGTGGCGAACCCAAATGTGGACACGATCTTGAGGAGCATGTACATGCCAAAGTCTTGGGAATACCTGCTGAGACCATAGAAGACGTTCAGGGTCGATGTGCAATGTGCGGTGAATCATCCTCCAGCCTCGTGAGAGTGGCAGTTGCATACTAACACCCAGCCGACTCGTCAGTCACAGGACAACCTTCATCCAATCATCACGTGGCGTTGCTGTGAGGCGACTTAAATACAGAGCCCGCCAACATAACACTGTTCGTGCAATAGTATGCTGACTCGCTTCAAGGAACGCGTTCAATCTTTACTGACAACTGAGGCAAAGCTACTCCACCGGTACGGTTTCACGCCAAACAAGATAAGCGCGATGGGGATCCTCTTTGCCTTCCTTGCGGCCTGCTCCTACTGGGCATGGGAGCAGAACAACCTCTTCCTTCTCTTGGGAGCGCTCTTCTTTCTCGTTTCTGGATTCTGGGATGCGTTGGATGGCGTCATGGCGCGACTCCACGGTGAAACCACGCTTTTCGGCGGCTTCCTCGATTCTCTGCTTGATCGTTATGCAGATGCGTTGATTTTTACGGCACTCATCGCGAGTGGGCTGTGTGATCCTATCTCAGGAGCTGGAGCCCTGGTTGGATCTCTGCTAGTCAGCTATGCTCGAGCTAGGGCTGAAGCCACAGGTATCCAGATGGAAACAGTAGGCTTCGCGGAGCGCGCTGAACGAATCATCATCTTGACGGGCGCAAGCCTACTCGGAACATTCCATCCTGAAGTCATCGCTTGGAGCATCATGATTCTGGCAGTGCTGACTAATCTCACAGTGCTTCAACGCACAATCTACTTCTACAACGCATCAAAACATGAAGAGAGCTAGGGCCTCTTTCTTCGTCGATGTCTTCGATCATCTCTTGATCGCACCTTCACGACGCCGCGATGAACAGCACAGGAGACACAGTAGTACTTCGTTTCCACTGGAGCTGCAATGTAGGTGCCTTTCTGCCTGAGCTCCTTCGACAAAGCGTAGTCGACCACTGAAACCCTTCGAGACACACGTTTTGCTTTGTCACGAGGAACTTGCTGACCGCAGCTGTTGCATTGCACCAGCGAGCCTTTCCCCTTTCCTCCCTTTGATCGTCCACGGCTCTTTCTCTTGACTGGCATACGATTACACATCCTTCTGAAATAGTGAATTACAGAGGACACTTATATATCCATTCTGGAATGCGAGTACACAAGCCTTTTTGCACGAGCCAACAGGCTCGCGTGGTCAAATCGGCTCGGCTATGAAGTGAAATATCCTATCCATTCAGGATCTCTGTGCAATCTACAAGGCCTCACAAGTCAAACTCGCTGGACGCGCGCAACGAAAATATATGAGAAGGGAGTTAAACCATTCTTGCGTAGAGAACTGGTGAGGGATCTGTTTGGGAAGAATCAGCAAAGGTGTGAAATGCACAATAAAGAATTGTGAGAAAGACGCTATTCGATCTCTCTCTGCGGGGAGAGTCACGTCGGCTGGGCTTAATACGGATGATGACCGTCGGGCATACCTCTGTAAAGAACATTACAAAGAATACAAGAAGGTGACCAAGAAGGATCGAACACTTGAGAAATGGAGACAGAAGGATCCCCGCTAGTGGGGTTGCATAGGGAACACGATCCTTCCGCAAGCGTTTTTTATGAAGCAACGCTAAATATTAGGAGCTAAGACGACCAGGGCAGGTGAAAAGGACTGCGCATCCTGCAACTGCATAGTAACTACATTACGTATGAACCTGTGAAGAAAGAAATCAAGACTGCTGAAGACACCGAAAAAGAAGAGCGAAGATTAGATGACGTGGTGGTTCTCTTCACTGCAGTTGAAGAAGGCGACGATGAAAGTGTCTCTTCAAGGGCCATCAGAGAAGTCAAAGCCTTTCTAGAGCAGCTCAAAGTGAACAAGATCCTGATCTATCCGTACGCGCACTTGAGCAGCAACTTGGCAAAGCCCGCGTTGGCTCTCACAGTGCTCAAAGTAATGGAGAAACAGGCAAAGAAGAGTGAGATCGAGACTTTCCGCGCTCCCTTCGGGTGGAACAAGAAGTTCACAATCTCCATCAAAGGCCATCCCCTAGCGGAACAGTCTCGAGTGATTCATCCTCAAGCGAGCAAAGAGGAAGAGAAAATTTCTGAGGCGCTGAAAGCTGAAGAGAAGATCAAGTCTCACTGGTTCATTCTGCAAGAAGATGGAGAACTAGTCGCTGTGGATCAATTCAACTTCCAGAATCACGGAAACCTGGAGAAAGTGGCGAAATATGAAATCTCAAAGAAGAGAACAAGTCAGCAAATGCCACCACACATCGCTCTGATGAAGAAGCTGGAAATCGTGGATTACGAACCTGGCAGCGACCCAGGGAATCTGAGATGGTATCCAAAAGGCAGTTTGATCAAATCTTTGCTTGAGCAGTTTGTAACGCAGAGGGTGGCTGAGTATGGAGCCATGGAAGTGGAAACACCCATAATGTACGACTATCACCACCCAAGCCTGAGCGACTACCTTGATCGGTTTCCAGCAAGGCAGTATCTCCTCAAATCTGAAGACAAAGATCTCTTCCTCAGGTTCGCCGCATGTTTCGGTCAGTTTCTCATGCTTCACGATGCACAATTCTCCTATCGCCAGCTTCCACTGCGGCTCTACGAACTGACCAGATACAGCTTCAGACGGGAGAAAAGCGGGGAAATCGCAGGAATCAGACGGCAAAGAGCCTTCACCATGCCAGACTGCCATGCTCTCTGCTCCAATCTGCAGCAAGCCAAGAAGGAGCTGGCTGTTCGTTTCACCCTCTGCAGAAAGATTCTCACCGCCTTTGGATTGAATCAAGAGGATTACGAACTCGCTGTACGATTTACCAAGGAAATCTACACGGAGAATCGCGAGTTCATAGTGTCGCTAGCGAAGAAGTTCGGGAAACCCGTTTTGATCGAGATGTTTGAGGAGAAAGCTTTCTACTGGGTGCTAAAATGGGAATTCAACTTCGTCGACAATCAAGACAAGGCTTCTGCTTTGTCAACTGATCAACTTGACGTAGAGAACGCACACAGATATGGAATTACCTACATTGATGAGGAAGGCGAAAAACAGTATCCACTAATTCTCCACTGCTCACCCAGTGGAGGAGTGGAACGATGTATATATGCGCTGCTTGAGAAGGCGTACAAAGAGCAAAAGAGCGGAAGAACTCCAATTCTCCCCCTCTGGATCGCACCAACCCAAGTCAGAATCATTCCTCTCTCAGACAAGTTTTGCAAGCACGCAGAGACGATCGCCAAGGAATTGAACAAACGCAATATCCGCGCAGATTGGGACGATCGGGCTCTCACTATGCAACGAAAAGTCAGAGAAGCGGAAAGGGAATGGATAAACTACATACTGGTGATTGGACAGAAGGAATTAGACTCTGGGATGCTTCCAGTTAGAAATCGACTCACCGGAAAAATCGAGAAAATGTCTAGGGACGTTTTAGTCAAAAACATCTTGAAGGAAACCAAGAAGAAACCGTTCAAGCCACTGCCGCTACCTATGAAATTGTCGAAACGACCTCAATTCCACGGATAGAATGGAACTGCAAAAAGTATATCAAGCGAATCAAGTATAGTCACCGTCAAGGAGAGGTTGAGATGGAGAAAGAGCTGCTCATCTACGTGGATGGGAAATACTATCCAAAGTCGGAAGCGAGAATCTCAGTCTATGACCATGGATTTCTATATGGAGACGGCGTCTTTGAAGGCATACGAGCGTACAGCGGCAGTGTATTCAAACTGAATGAACACATAGCTCGTCTCTACGCATCTGCCAAGGCCATCATGCTGGACATCCCGATCACACCGGAGGAAATGATCCGTGCAGTCATTGAAACACTGAGACGAAATAGACTTAGCGACGCCTACATTCGCCTAGTTGTTTCCCGAGGCCCAGGCGACCTAGGCTTGGATCCACGGAAGTGCTCGAAGGCGACGATCATAATAATTACCGATCGAATAAAGCTGCACGGTGGAGAAGCTAAAAACCAAGGGTTGACGGCTATCATCTCCTGGGTGAAACGAGATCCAGTAGATGCAACGACGCATGAAGTGAAATCGCTAAACTACTTGAACAGTATACTTGCCAAAATCGAGGCCAACAGTGCAAATGTGGATGAAGCCATCTGTCTGAACAAGGAGGGTTTCGTGTGTGAAGGTGTTGCAGAGAACATATTCACCGTGTATGACGGGGTTGTGATAACGCCGCCCACGTACACTGGAGCGCTCCGAGGCATAACGAGAACTGTAGCGATTCAAATCGCGGAGAAACTTGGGTTTCAAGTGGTTAAGAAGGCAATAACACCAACGGATTTGTTCTTGGCAGATGAAGTGTTCTTCACTGGAACCGCTGCGGAGATAGTGCCAGTGAAGGAAATCAACAAGAGAAAAATCGGACATGGAAAACCCGGTCCAGTCACCAAAAGACTGATTGAAGAATATGCCAAGATAGTTGCAGATCCCAAGCACGGCACCCCGATATACTCGGAGTGAATGCTGGCAGAATTCATACCTAGGTCTTCATGAAGCGCTCAAGTCTATCAAAAGCATTTTCCAAGGTCTCAAGGGGTGGCAAGAAAACTCCTCGAAAATGTCCCGCGCCATAGGTAGTGCAGAAGCCTGAACCATGTACCAGAAGCACGCCTGCATTCTCTAGCACATCTTTTACGTAATCAAGATCGCTGCTCCAGCGGTGACCGATTTCCTCGACTTTGGGGAAGATGTAGAATGCTCCTTGAGGTTTCGCGCAGCTGATTCCAGGAATTTCATTCAGCCGCTTCCACGCATAGTCTCTCCTCTGCCGCAGTTTTTCCACTAGCAAAGGAATATGATCTTGAGGGCCATTCAAGGCTGCAACTCCAGCTCTTTGAACGGGAGTGTTGCTGCAAAGCCTGATCCGGGTCTCTTTCTTCACACTTTCTTTCAGTTCTCCAAGCTTTTCTTCAGGATCATGGAAGTAGAGGTAACCGAGTCTCCAGCCAGTGGCTAAATACGTCTTGGAGAAGCCGTTAAGCCCTATCACAGGAAAGCTCTTAGCAAGGCTCGCTGTGCTGACAAACCGTGTTTCATACACAATCCGATCATAAATCTCATCAGACAATACCAGAAGATCATTCTCAGCGGCAATGTCAATCATCTGCTTGACGGTCGTCTCATTGTACACGGCGCCGCAGGGATTATTCGGGTTAATGATAACGATGCCTTTGGTCTTCTCTGAAATCTTAGAACGGAGATCGTCAACGTCTGGATTCCACCCGTCTTGCTCAAGAGTTTTATAAGACACGGGGATTCCTCCAAAGAACTTGGCGTAAGACGAGTAGGGTGGGTAGGTGGGACCAGGAACAAGAATTTCATCTCCACCATCAATTATCGCGGCCATCGTCATGAAGATTCCCTCTGACACACCCGTTGTCACTACAACATCATCAGGCGAAATCTTCACGTTGTTCACACGATCTTCTTTCCTGCAAATGGCTGCTCGCAGTTCTAGGAGACCTTGCGACTGACCATACCAGTTCTCGCCAGCTTTCACAGCCTCAATCAATGCACGTTTTACATGTTCCGGTGTGTCGAAATCAAACTTCACTGGATCGCCAATGTTGAGATAAAGAATGTCCTTTCCAGTCCTCTCCAGGTTCTCCGCGAATTCCATGACATCCCTGATGGCATACTGAATCGTGCTAACCCTTTCAGTCACCTTGATTTCACGCATCAAGCAATCCACCTAGATCAAGTACAGAGGTTCAGAGCTCTCCAGAAACCATGATTAGGACAGAAGTTGAAGATTAACGCTTCGCATGAGTTCAATTATCAATTGACGACTCATCGTTTCCTGAGGATTGCTTGGATCGCAAGATCCTTAGAAACAAGCAGCGCTGTGGAATCAGTGGCGCTTGTGGCGAGGTCATCTGTGGCAACTCCAGTCGTTGCCAGTGCCCCTTGTATGACGTTGANNGTTGATTGTAACATTTGATTGTGCAGCGGCGCCATCGTCATCTGTGACATTCAGGATCACTAGATAGGTGCCGTTGACGGCGAAGGCGTGGTTCACGATGAGACCTGTCGCGTTAGCGCCATCACCAAAATCCCATAAATAGGTCACTATTGTACCGTCCGGATCCTCACTGGTTGAAGCGTTGAATGTGATGGTTTCATTGACAAACACGGTGGTGGCAGAAGCGACGAGGGATGCGACAGGAGATCTGTTCAACACTGTTATCGTCGAGCTCGTGGTGTTGGCGGCGCCATCATCGTCAGTTACAGTCAGGAAGACAGTGTAGACACCGTCATCTGCATAGGTGTGATTGACAAAGACACCGGTGCCGTTTGCTGCGTCTCCGAAGTCCCAGTAGTAGCTTAAAATGGTTCCGTCATCGTCGAAGCTATCCGATGCGTTGAAGTAGACAATCTCATCTGTGAGGAGCGTGGTTGCTGATTCTGTGAAGAAAGCCGCTGGAAGTTGATTCAGAACTGTAATGTTGATTGAGGCCGTGTCAGTTAATCCATCATTGTCTGTTATCACAAGTGTGACGGTGTAGTTTCCATGATCTGCGTAGGAGTGAGTTGCCAGCTCTCCTGTGCGGTTGGCATCGTCGCCAAAGTCCCAGGAGTAGCTCGTGATGGTGCCATATGTGTCGAGGCTTTGGGAGGCGTTGAAAGTGATCAATTCGTAGGTGTGGGGATCTTGAGGCATGTACTCAAATGCTGCAATGGGAAATCCATATGCTTCTTGGATTTGGATGTCTTCGGATACGCGGAAGCCTTGACTTGTGTGAACAGTTAGCGTGGCACTTTGACCCTTGAATGCTTCCCAACTCCACAAGCATTGGAGAGTGCGCGTGGTTCCGGGTGAGATCACCAGATCTGAGCCTGGAGCTATGGTGATGTTGTCAAAGGTTGAGGAGCCAACAGTGACGGTGAATCTGCTAATGTCCACAGAATACGCTCCGGGGATGAGTGGATTCTCAACTGTCACATTGAAGTGGTCAGTGTGGGGCACTGCAAAAATGAAGTCACCGAGGTCAAGCAAGATTTCGGGAGGCAACACTTGTGTCTTAATGACTGCAGAGTAGCCTTGCAGCGTGTTCACCGTGATATTGTGAGAGAACCCAAGCGCTCCCGTCTTCCACAGGTTCCAGAATAGGGTAAAGGTTTGGTTGTCACCCGGGAGCAGTTGATATGGAAGACTCGTTGTCTCATTAGGGATAGTCACGTTTTGAACGGGGATTTCAGACGTGTCAAACCATATTGCACTTACATTCAGTGGTGTGAGAGAGTCAACTGAATTTCTCACGGTGATGTTGAAGCGTCGAATCGTTGCTGCGACATGAAACTCTGCACGGACAATTTCCAATACAACCTTGCTGGTCACGGAGGTAAAAACCGCTCCCGAATCACTCTCCAAGAAGACGGCTACATTGAGGCTTTCACCTGCCAAGTGACCCCACATCTTCTGACATCTGAAGGTTTCCGCATCACCCTTCGAGAGAAGGTATGGAATAGCTGGAACAACAGCGTCTGGCTGCACAGGGTCAACTGTTTCTACACCGTTGACCGTGGTGATCAACGCTATCCCCGTGATGTATGCATCTGCCTTGGAAAAGGAGGGATTTAAGACAGTTACGTTGAAGAAAGTGCTATTCTCTATCGGGAACGTAACGTTGGTGATGGTGATCGTAATCACATCTTCAGGCACTCTGCGGCCGGTTTCTATGTAATACCCCTCTGTCCACAAGTACGATAGAACGGCTCCAAACAATGCAGATGCAACCAGTAGAACAAGCAGTGAAAGTTTGGAGAGGCCTCCGATACTACTAACTAGCGAGTGCATTCTACATCCTCTTGTCAATGCGATGTCTATTCAGATTTGTGAATGGAGTAAATAAGTATTCGGTGCTGAGATTTTCGTACTAAATAAGATTTCGATATTTAGTGCCAAAATTTTCACACAAAATAAGTATTCGGTTACGGACTTGAACGGCTGGGCAACATGGATTGAAGCCGTGAGCTCCTCTCGAAACACTGCTATTCTGCTGACTGATAGCTTCAAGCAGCTTGTTGGGCTCAGCGACAAAGTAGGGTTCAAGCTTTTATGAGAGTGGAAGAGTATTTCCTGAGCAATGTTCGAGTCAGGTTTATCAGGGAAGTTTCTGCAGGCATTCGTGAAGCCTTGGTATGAAGCCCTGCAGAATCCGACAGAGGCTCAGGAAAAGACACTTCAATCTCTTCTGAAACACTACCGAGAAACCGAATATGGTGCTCAATACCACGCAGGGAGGCTGCGCACGATCAAGGATTTCCAGGTGAGCTTCCCCAAGACCAATTACCATAGCTTGGCTCCATTATTGGAGCAGATAAGAAAAGGCCATTTCCAAGCTCTTCTCTCCGAAGCACCAATCTGTTGGGTGATGACGAGGGGGTCTACAGGCGTCTCAAAGGTCCTTCCAGTGACCAAGACACACATGGACCAAATTCTCTTTTGCGGCGCCAGAGCCCTCATCAACTTCATTCTGCGAAGAAAGGATCCGAGCATGCTCACTGGGAAAATCCTCAACCTTAACTTCCCATCAGCTGTCGCGGAGATGGAAATGGACGGAGAAAAGATGATGTATGGATATAGTTCTGGAACCTACGCGAAACTAAACCCCATGCTCAATGACGTTGCCCTGATTCCTAAACAGGAGGACATCGATGCATTAGGTTCGGGCATAACAAGGTCAGATTGGGAGCGGAGATTCGAACTAGTGTACCAGATGGCACGAGAACAAGAGGTTAAGGCTGCTATGGGTGTCACTCCAGTTATGATGTCCTTCGCTCGATACATCTCTAGGACCCATGGAAAAAGACCAAGGAACGTGTGGGATCTCAAAGCTCTCTTCTGTACCAGTGTGCGAAAGATCCAGTTCAAATACGCTCCTCGCTTGAGGTCCTTCTATGGAGAGATTCCAATCGTGGAGATGTACACCGCAACAGAGGGCGTCTTCGGCCAACAGCTCGATAGTCTTCCCTACATCAGTCCCAACTATGACACCTACCTCTTCGAAGTGGAAACCAGGCGAGGTGTAAGACTGCTGCATGAGCTTGAGCGAGGGGAATGGGGGAGATTGATAATCTCCTCATGCCTTTTCCCTCGATATGACATCGGAGACATGATTGAAGCAATGGGCAAGGGGTACTTCCGAGTCTTCGGCAGAGCCACTCGGCTAACCCTACTAGAACATCGGCTGTACAGGCTGTTCTACAAGTGGTTCGTCTAAGGTCGTGGGCTTCTCCTGCCCGCTCTGACTGCACTGTAAATGGCAACCAGAATAATCACCACTCCAACCACAAATAGGAAGACTGCGCCACTTGGCAGACCGCCAAGTCCAAAGAACGTTGTGAGGACAGATACTGCTCCGAGAGCAATTAGAATCAACCCTGCAACAAGAGCCCAGAGGACGCTTGTCTCCTGCTTCTCTCCTTTCTCCTGTTTCTCCCGTTTCTCCCCTTTCTCCTGTTTCTCCTGCTTCTCTCGTCTCTCGTACCGCTCTCTGGTAACCGTTTCTGCTCCAACAGGAGCCCCACATTTGGGGCAATACTTCACTTCTGCAGCGATTTCATTTCCACATTTCTGGCAGTATGGCAAACAGATTTCACCATCGAATACTCTTTCATCCGTTTTGAATATAAGCGTTAAAGCATTCGGTGATCATGCGATGCGCAGGCTATTCCAACGCAAGTTTTCTCAATTGCTCAAGCACGTATCTACGTATCTCTTTTGGTTTCGGGAACTCCGCTACGAGTTTCCCGTTGCGGATGAGCGGCTGTAGCATCGATGCCATTTTGCGTGAACATCTTGGACACTTCGGCTGAGGTTCAGAGTACAGTTGCACGATGTCGACCATGCAATCACTGCATCTCCACACCTCCTTTCTTCCTCCAAACTTTCCTCTCTTGGCACACAATCTCCCATCTGCTTCAACTATGTCCATAGCGAAGTTGATTGTCGGAGAGTTGCTCACATAAGTTCCGACACCAAATGCATCTGCGCCAGCGTCACGCAACCTCTTGACTGCATCCTCATCCAACCCTCCAGAAATGAAGATTTCAACACTCTTGAACCCACGAAGATCTAGTTCCCACCGAACCTCACGGACGATCTCTGCGAAATCTCCTCTTCGGGATGAAGGCGTGTCAAGTCGTACGGCTCTCAGTTTTCTCAAGGCTTTTGAAGCCAGGATGGCTTCCATTTTCTCATCTGAGTACGTGTCAACCAACGCCACGCGAGGCACATCGTCTTCAACTACTTCATCGAATGCGGTCCACGCAGCAACCTGATCTCCAAAGATTATAATCAATGCGTGAGGCATCGTCCCAACAGGATCAGTCTCTGTTGCCTCAGCACCTTTCAAAGAGCTGACAGCATCGAAGCCACCGATGAAGGCCGCGCGATCAATCATAGGTGAAAGGCATGGATGCATTCGACGGATTCCAAATGAAACCAGTTGCTTGTCACCAGCAACTTTCCGCATGCGTGCAGCTCGAGAAGCGATTCCCGAAGCTTGACAAATCAACCCTAGAAGCGCGGTTTCATATACGCAGAACTTGCCATACGGTCCTTCAATGCGCATTATCGGCACGCGAAGACCTCGAGAGTCCACAGCGTGTAAGACACTTCCCTCAGGCATGGAAAAGATGTTCACGGGAGTGTCCTCAAAGAGATGTGCTAGTTCGTGGACACCGCAGAGAATTCCCCATGGCCAGTTTTCAGGAAGATGATTGGCAGTCACTTCCGCGACAACTGGAGTGTTCTCCAAGCCCTTTGAATTCAAGACTTGTCGTGTTCGAACAAAGTAAATGTCAGTGGTCTCACCCAGCTTGACCTCTCTATCTGACGCGGTGTGAAAAGATCGCATCGTGGTCTCTCCACCATCTTTGTCCTAGTTTTGTGCGGAGGTTATTTAAAAGCACAAGAACTGATCAGGATTCGATGCCCCACAATCCAACGTCTGCGAGCGCAGCTAGATTGCGTTGTGATGATGGAACCAATGGTCGCGGAGCCGAGAAAACACGCAACACTTAAGAAAGACCTCATATAAGAGGGTGAAAGCCAGATATGAAAGGGAGCAACCAATCACTATGAAGCCAAAACCTCCGGCTATTGTCAGCGTGGGAAGGACAAGTTTCGGAGAACATTATGAGCGCGAACCTGAAGGATTGGTTGAGGAAGCAGGTTTGACTGCTCTTGGCTCTGCTGGAATAGAACGCAAAGATCTCGATGCATGTTACTTTTCGGATTATTTCCTGCCCATTACCAATAAGATTGGGCTTGAAGAAGGCTTTCTTTCAGAGCTTTTGGAACTCTACATACCTATGGAGATCACACGATCTTTCAGCTCAGCTCTCTCAAATGCCTGCAACGCAGTTCAAGCAGGGAAGTACCGCTGTGTTCTTGTGGGAGGGCTGGAGAAGATGACCGATCGCTGGGACAAAATAAGAGACGACTTGATGCTTCTTGAGGATCCGTGGAGCTACTATGCAGGATCCACGCCAGAGGCAAACCATGAGTTGATGCTGCGAGCATACATCAAGAAACACAAGATCACCAGCAAACAGCTTGAAACGCTGGAAACAGCACTGGCTGAGATCTCCGTGAGAAACCATCACAATGCTGTGCATAACCAGTACGCCCAGTTTCGAAGGGAAATATCAGTTGACACAGTTCTCAAAGCGCGTTTGAAAGAGAGAAAGCCTCTGGGACTATTCGATTTTGCGCCGATATCAGATGGAGCCTCAGCCGTAATATTAGCGGATTCAGAGACTGCTGAGTCCTACACAGACAAGCCGATCCACGTCCTCGGCTATTCTCAAGCCACAGATTACATCACCTTCCCGTCACGGATGGATCTCACAGGCTTTCTTGCTACCCGCCTTGCCATTAAGGCTACTCTGAGACGAACCCAGATTACATTAGATGAAATTCCACTAGTTCAGCTCTACGATCAATCTACAATCATGGGACTTGTGTCTTTGGAAGATCTAGGGTTCTGCGAGCAAGGCAAAGCGTGGATGGATATCCATCAAAGCTTCGAACGCAATGAGAGCTTCTATGAACTGGGTGGCAGGAAGCTATACGTGAACATGGACGGAGGACTGAAGGCCGACGGGAATCCGCTAGGCGCGACGGGAGGAGCTGAGATCATTGAGATCTTTCATCAACTGAGACGTGAAGCAAGTGAACGACAGGTGAAGCCTGATGGCGAGCTTCGATATGGTTGCGTCCATGAACTTGAAGGTTTTGGAACAAAGGCCTACACGTATGTACTGGGGAGGACATGACTTGAGTAGTGAACCTATCGAAAGACGAGTGGCTTACATAGGTGACAGATTGCGTGGGTGCCGGTGTAGATTCTGCGGAAGAGAATATTTCAAGATCCGAGACTACTGTGGCGCCTGTGGACGAGAAAGTATTGGAAAAATGGATCGCATTGACTTCTTCTACGAAGAGGGCAAGTTAGAGGTTTGCACATTGGTTAATGAGCCGACCAACAAATTCAAGAGACTTGGCTCCTACGTGTATGGAATTGCATCGTTTCATAATGGAAACGTTCGGTTTCCGGGGCGGCTAACGGACTGCATAATTGGAGATGGCGAAGTCCGTCTTGACGAGTTTGAAGGCAGAAAGATTGTTCCAAGATTTCGAAGAAGACACGCTGCTGAGCCCAGTGGAATAGTGCCAACAATCTCTTTGGCCTTCACCTTTGCAGACGAATACTATCCGTATCAAGAATATAGGATCCTCCAACAATCCAAAGAATATGATCGACCTGGAATAGTCGGCTACGGCGTCTACTCTTCCAGATTCCGGATTCGAGAAAGGACGATGGAGCGCGCAATACCATTCTTGGATGAGGATTCGATGACTGCCGCGGTTGAAGCGGGAAAAATGGCGCTTGTTCACTCTGGCGTGGATCATCGACTCGTTGACAAAGTCTACGTTGGGTCAGAGTCGAACCCCTATGCTGTCAAGCCAATAGCGTCCAAAGTTGCTCAAGTCCTCAAGCTCGGGGAGGAAGAACCAGCGGATGGAGTTCAATGTGTGGATGCAGTGGACACCGAGTTTGCATGCAAAGCCGCGACCAGCATGTTCAAAGACGCAGCTTCGCTGGTGTATTATCCTGAATCTAAAGAATCCTACGCAATGGTGATCGGAGCGGATAATTCACAATCGGCGCCACGAGGTGAACCGGGAGGTGAGCTTGACTTCTTCGTGGGATATGGAGGCAGCGCCTTCATTTTCGGTATGTATGATGTGATTGCCATGTTTGAAGGCTGGGTGTCCATCACCTCGGATACGCCAGATTTCTGGAGACGGGATCTGCAGCCGTACCCAAGTCACGGCGGCAGATTTACGGGCCTTCCAGCCTACTTTAAACATGTGACAAAAGCCGTGAACAAGCTTATGGAAAAGCTGCAACTCAAGCCTCCAGATGTGGATTACTTCGTGGCTCACCAACCAAATGCAGCCTTTCCAACACGTGTAGCTCAGACTTTGGGATTCAAGGAAGAACAGTTTATGCCAGGGCTACAGGTTGCCAAATTCGGTAATACCTACTCGGGCTGTTCTCCAATTGGACTCGCAGCGGTGTTGGAAGTGGCGGAACCTGATGATCGGATTCTGGTGGCCAGCTATGGCTCGGGCGCAGGGAGCGATGCGTATTCATTCATCACCACAAGTCAGATAAAGGAGAAAAGATCTCGACAGAGATTCACCGTCAGCTACCAAGCGGAAAACGAGTTCTTGCATTACGTGGACTACACAACCTACAGAAGACTTAAACAAGGAATGCGAGCAATTTGAGGAAAGGAAGACCTGAAACCTTGGATGAAGAGAGCACGAAAGAACATGCTCTGCAGTTCACTATCTGGATACTCACTGTGCTATATTCTCCGTTCAAGGCTTTTGAAGCAATCGCCAAGAAACCAGACATCAAAGGACCAGTGTTGATTTTGCTGATAACACTCCCAATCACTGTGGGAGTGCAGTATGTTAGCGGATCCAAGTTCTTCTTGGAGAGACCCCTGCCAGAGAAGGATTTATGGACAGAAGAGCCTTCCAGCCCTCCATCATTCTTGTGGGCTTCAGAATCGGAAATAGTATTTAGTGCAACTGATCACGTTGCAGGGAATTTCAGCGTTTCAACTGCTGCGCTGAATTCCACAGTGATTCAACTGCAACTGACAGCAATAGGGAGTTTGAACATATCGAAGGATGGACACACTCATCTATCTTTCAGATTGAAGTGGATCCACCCAACGAACGAGAAACCAGATTCCGCAATCCTCCAGCTATTCTCTTTGAACAACACGGACGATAGGTTTGAGCTGGATATAGCACCCCTCATCGCAAATAGCACCGATGTGTGGGGAAACATCACAAGCTTGAGCTCTCTAGATCTGATTGCTGAGACGAGTTACGCAAGGAAAGGATCACCCACGTGGGAGAACATAACAGGACTTGGCTTTGAGCTTGCGTGGAATGATCGAGCCGATATCACTCTGAGAATCGATGAAGTGTTTTTCGGAAGGTACGAAGATCTAACATCTTCAACTAATCAGCTCGTGCTTCTGTCATCCATGATGCGAAGTGGAATCAATTTTCTGCTAGAGTGGATTATTCTTTCAGCAATCGCATTCTTGGCCTTGAAGAGTTTCGCCAGTTGGACTGGACGATTGAAAGATCTCTGGCTGGTTGTCGGCTACGTCTACGCAAGCTCGATAGTTTATCTGCTGGCACTCATGTCCGTCTCTTTCTTTCTGCCAGCGATTTTCCTTCCCTACACCGCGACATATTCAGAATACATCACGCTCCAACAAAGTGCGTGGGGCCTGCCAGTCACCATTCTCGGTGTCATCAATTATGTGTGGACAACAATCCTCTGCACGATTGCTTTGAAGAAGATCAATGGACTGGGGTGGAGCAAAGCCTTCTTCATGGGTTTCGGAGCAGTTGTGATGACGCTTCTCCTCGGATCCTTCTTGATGCAGTTTCTCGGAATCTAGTCTCACAGTTGACAAGAAGATGAAGCACAAAGGTTGCATCCTTCTAATTCCAGGCTAGAATTGGCGCTTCTGCACAACTCACACATAAGTCTCTTCTTTCGCACGAGTTTGCAGGTGCTGCAGATCTGGAGTGAAAGAGCGGCATAGTTCAGAGTGCCGTTGGCGAGGGACGCTGCAGTGTCCACGATTCTCATTCTCACCTCATCCTCTTTTTCGATTGGAAGCATGCTTCCTCTAACGTGGTGGGCGTACTTGCTTACCGCTGTTTGAGTTATTGCCAGCAACTCGGCTGCTTCAGTCTGTTTCAGGTTGTGGTTTTCCACCAACTCTCTCGCGAGAAGGGCACGTATCGCTGGAACTACGGATTTGACGGCTATTTCGCATGGTAGATTCATTCTGTGTGCTCCGTTCATATTGTTGCGGGGAAAAGGTATATAAGCATGACGCATGTCATAGTAATATGACGCGTGTCATAGCCGTTGTGGAGGAAAAATCTTCTTGCAACACGACTCTAATCCTTTCTCCCCCCAAAAAACGAGTCCACAAAATGCCCCAACTCCTATGACACGTGGTCCCTCTAATGAACACTCTGACAATCGAAGACACGCAACGAGTTCACTCTGGAAATCTAAGAAGATGATAGAGGACGGCTGCACGCTATCACAGACACTGCAAATCATGCAAGAGCGATGCAAAGATTGCGACCCAATCACTCCCATGCAATGTACTGACGAATGCGAAACGTGGAAAGTGAAAAACGAGCTCCGGGAAACTAACAAGTTCGTTTCGATGAGAATTCATGGAGTGAGTCTACTGAATGCACTTAAGAACGAAAGGAGACTTGCAATACTGCAAACACTCAACGAGAGACCGCTCCGCATCGACGAACTGCAAAGCGAACTCAGGGACTCTGGCTATAGTCACAGTAGAAAAACTCTCGTTCAATACTTGAAACCTCTTTTCAATGCAGGACTCATCAGAAACGATCCAAAGCGTCTCGTGCTCACGCTGTACGGTAGAAAAATCAACAACTTGGTCGAAGAGCACGATTTCAATGGCAAACTTCCAATTCACTCAAGCGGGTATGAAGAACGGATCTTGAGAAGCCTGTTGGCTGGTCCGAAAACGCGAAGCGACCTGGTCAAGATGGTTCCTCCAAAGAGTCTGTCGCGAACACTGAAACGTCTACGGGAAAGTGGTGTCATCTCCAATGATTTTCCATCTGATCACGTACTCTATTTCCGTACGAAGAGAGCGCTATCCATGGAGCGATTGTCGCCCACGCAGAAGAGTATTTGTCACGCCATTCCGGAAACTGGGATATCTGCCCGCTCCCTGTCGAAAACTGTTGGAATCAACCTGCGCCGAACATACAAGTATCTACGCAGCTTGAGAGGTAAGAAACTGCTGTTCAGACGGAAGCTGCGGCATGAATATGATCTTACAGAGACGGGTCGAACTACCGCCAAGTTCTTAGAGGCAATTGCCAGCATCGAATAGCCAGCATTTGAGACAACAGCAAGCGGGCTTTCTTCATGCTGGCTCACAAAACATGCAAAACACGTGCAGCGGTATTGTCGAAGTGTATCATATTCGAGCAGACGTGTCTTGTGGAGTTCGCACTTCCTCTACGATTCTCCTTCCAGCTGCAACTTCGTCAACGGAGTGAATTGTTGCCCCCATCTCTTCAAGTTTGTTCTTGATGCTTTCAAAGCGTATGTTGGCGCCAGCGATTATGATCTTCACATTTTCCACTTGTTGATCTATTTCATTCATAATCACGTTGACGCCTTCAATGCCTTCCAGGTTGCTCAGTTCAAGAGAAAGTTCAACAACGCTTGGCTTATGCGGCTTCAAAACGTCTAGGACAAGCCTCTTCAGCATACTGAAACTACTCGATATACTCTTCGTGGCGAGGATATTTAACTATTCTTCCAGACCACCACAAGGCACCATTTGGCAACTTCTAGAAAAGATGGTGCGTGTCGTGGCATGCGGTAGATCATTGCTGTTCCAGCGCTTCTCAATCTCGTGCATCTGGCTTGGCATCTGATTTGTACAGCCTCTTTTCGTAGGCGGATTTCGGCTTCAACTTGATCCTGATTGACCCGGCTCTTCTATTTCGTTCAATGTTTCGAGCCCTTGCAACTGCTTTGGATATTTTGGTCTTCGACGGTTCACGTTTTTTTCGAGGCTTAACAGGGACGGGTGTGAATGGTTTTCTCTCAGACTTCATTCTCGATCTTCCTCTCCTGACTGGCTGTGTCTCGATCTTCCCAAGTTTCTGAAAGGTCACTTCTCGGTTCTTGCAGTCAACACTGTCCACTCTCCATCCCACACTGATCCACGAGTACCCTTGAGATGTTGAAGCATTGTTCTTCCACCACCTTTCGTTACGTAGAGCTTCGAGTGGTAGACTATCATTTATGATGCCTTCGATTCTAGAGAAGTCCAGTGATACTAGGTTCGTGTACTTTCCTCGACGCCACAAGAACTCTCGTAGAGGACTGTACTTGGAACCATGGAGCTTGGGCGAAACAATTCTCCTCGCACAGTTCAAACACACAAGATCTCGCTTTTCATTCCACAGGTTAGTCGTCATGCAGCTTCGACAATATAATTTTCTACATCTCAGACATCGTCTCAACGAGTAAAGAGACAAGACCCTCCCGCAAAGGGCACATTCGTCTTTCATGTAACAAGTAGTGGGGTATTCACATTGAAAAACATAGTGAGAACTCCTACGACCCGATTCTGCGACCTACATATCCTACAAGCGGACAAGTGAATGAGACGAACGACACGAATCCAATCCCGTGACATCTAACATCACAAGGCTGCAGATTGTTCCAACTTGATGAATCCTTTATGCACAATAAATATGTGAAGAATTCAAATCAAGTTCTGAGTTGTAATTCTGAAATGCTATAAGTCCATTTCATGGAATTAAAGAAATGGACTTGTTAGTCATGCGTCGCTCAAAACTTGAGATTCAAGTTGATATCCTGAAAGTCTTGGCTCGTCACGGCCCACTAAAGCTGACACACATAATGTACAAAGCAAATGCAAACTGCAGCGTTCTAAAAGAGCACTTGGGCTTTCTGGCTCAACATAGTCTCGTCGAAGAACAGAAGACGCCCCGCAAAGGAGTCCTCTACAAAATCACTGGAAAGGGAAAAACAGCACTAACATATTTCAAAGAGTTGAATAGTGCCCTGCTGATAACTGGAGAAACACCAAACATTCCCGCATTACTCTACTGAACCTACTCGTAAGCGAACAACGGCAGACGTCAGCATCAGGAAAATGAAGCCCGACCATTCAGGCATTATATTGCGCCGTCTCTCAACCCACGTGCAAACACTCTTTTCGACACGTTCAGAGTCTCAGAATCTTTGTCTGTTACAGATGACGACGTGATACTTCCTTCAGGAATCCGCCTGACCCGTCCCCGAACGACAAGATGACATGCACTGAGTGAATTACTACAAAGTATTCACGTTTCATAAGTCTTTTTTAGAATCTCACCGACTCTAGCACCATTGGTTAAGAGAGTGATTCATTTGAACATCAGATCTTTCTTCGCTATCTTGCTCGCTACGAGTCTGCTAGCATCCTTTGCAATGATACCGACATCAGTTTCCACAGACAGTTTATCAAAAACAGATTTCCAGAAGGAGAGTTTCGCCAAAACAGTTGATTTCTTCGACTTTGCTCGGGCATGGGCATCGTCTAACGGATTACCTAACCCACAGAGTTACTGGCATGCGAATGTCTACGTCACATATGTCAACAAACTGGGACTGCAAATGCTGTACGCAGGACTGTCGAACATCAGTTTGGCGAACCAAATCTACCTGACAGTTCCGATGCAGAATCTTCTGCTACGATATAGGACACAAGAGAGTAAACAAGAAACACTCATCGGATCCTCTTTCCTAATGGTCATGGGTTTCAACGACACTGCTGAGTCGATTTACACGAATTCTCCTGATCAAAACGACACCTTATGGGCTTCTTTCAGTTTTGGCCTCAACCTGAGACAGTTGTTCCCCAACGCTACCTTCCCGTCGCTCAATAGTCGATGTGAAACCTTCCCTCTGACACCTTCTGAAGATGGACTCACCTGGAAATGGGGAATGAAGTACACCAATCTCACCGCGTTCTGGGTAACTACTTATATCAACAGCCAGAATGAGACAGAAACCGCCAAACCGTGGGGACTAGCCACCTATGATGAGCTAACTTTCAACTACACTCTTTCCATCGATCCTGAAACAGGCAAAGCAACTGTTTCGCAAGATCATGTCATCGGAAGACTCCGTGACCTTTGGACATTCTATGGCTGGTTCCTAATCTGGCCATTATACAATCACTACAACAGTACAGGCTGCTACCGCTACGGCGCCAAAGTATCGGACGAAACGATCTACAACTTCCTTCACAAACATGCGGTCAAAATGAGTATCGTCAACTTTCAAACCTCCCTTATGCTGGAGAGAAACACGTACTGCACGGCGGCGAACGGCCAGAACGTCACAGATAATGAGATCCCAGTTGATGGTTCAACAATCTCCACCTACTCGGAAGATGGTGAAAAAATCTATGAAGACACCTTCATCACTAAACAAGCCTACAACCTGTTCAACTACACCGAAGATCCAACTGAAACGACACCACACACGTACGAGGCGATTCCCAGAACAACTCGGATCGAAGGATATGCCAGGAACCGTGAACTCTTCCAATCCCACCGAACCTTCGCAAAGTACCTACCGCTGATCCTTGTGCACATGTACCCCGAGCTATATCAGGCAGCAAGAGAACGAATAGCGAACATGACAAGAGCAGACTACATCTACACAATTTCATACCCTAACTACAGCGGCTTCAGAATCGAACATGATCCCATCCACACCGCATACTTCACACCCACATTGGCATCCACCGTGCCTGATGTAGGTGGCTTCTTAGTGCTTATAGCACTCGGAGGAATCATCGTTGTAGTGACAGCTGCAATGGTGGGGCGAAGAAACCGAAGAAAACAAGGCTTGACCTACGAACCACAACACAGCACTTCCTCCAGTCTGTCGACCTAAGCTTGGTCTTCGGATAGTGGAGATCTAGCTACAATCTTTCTTTTTTCGGTGTGCCAACACATTGNNCTTAGTTATAGTAGAAACTTCTAGATGATTGGTGGGGATGGGGTTTTTGAGATCTCCTTCTCCTTTCTCCTCAGGGGAACAATACCCCCTATCCCGACCATGATACAGCGTTGTGACGCTTCAATTCACAGTGCCGTGGACGTAGCTTATAGAGCTTGTTCTCATGAAAAGGGTGGAATTCAATGAATGATGCGAAATTCGTGTCAACTAGCATGTTTTGATTAGGGTAAGTATTTGTGGGAAGAATCTTTGAGCGTTGACTACACTGAGGACAGACATCCTCGTCAGAGTTGTTAGGTCGGTTGATCTGACTGTAGCTTAAACTTGCTTCCGTGCCTGATGCTACCGCGTTCTTTGCTGACAGCTCTCATCTGGAATGTTATGCCTAAGAAAAATGTTTACGTCCTCTGTAGGTAACGGGTTCAGCGAGGGCATCAGAAGATGCGGGCTATTCGAGACCTATGTTGACAGTGACTTCGTCTAGTCTGTGACACCTGTCCTCCGGAGGCACCGCAACACGTATTTAGATCAGCTATGGAATGAAAACTCAATCCTTTGGTGAAAGTGGCTAGGGGAATTAGCCATAACAGGGCTGGGTTTGTGATGCGAATGGAGAAGATGACAAACGGCGTTCTGATACATGTAACAGTGAAACCTCGAGCTCCCAGATTCAGGATTGTAGTTCGCGATGAACTCGTGGTCTTCTGCAGAAAACCTCCTGTCGATGGGAAAGCTAACCGTGAGTTGATAGCCGGTCTTTCCAAGATACTCGGGAGCGAAGTTCAGATTGTTTCAGGATTGCATTCGAGAAAGAAGAGGATTCTAATTAAAGGTCTTGGAGAAGCTGAGATCGAAGAAATGCTGATCGCTGCTGGGAAGCAGAAATAAACGCGATTAAACCGTTCATCTTCACAGTGACTAGGCACGTGACCTTGCGTGCATATGACAACGATCTGCGTTTCTGAAAGCGTTGATCGCAGAGGACAAGGGCTCCATAGTTGCCCTCTTCTAGCGTTCCTGGGGAGCTGTTTTCTCTATCACGTCGAGATAGTATAGTCTCTGCAGCTCATAGTGCACACTCAGGTACAAGGCTGAAAAGAGGACAGGAAACCCAACGATTGCCAGCATTAGACTTCTCAAGAGAAGTCCTGCTGCGGCGATGCACGATCCCAGTGCACCAATCACTACTGCTAGGAATCTGGCTTGGCGTACATCTGCGATCTTTCGCTTGAAGTAGTCTTTTGTGTCCGACACGGGGCGGTTTCACCGACTCTTGTACGAGAAAAACGGGTGGCAGTATATAAGGGCTTACTGAAAGCGGTGTTGTGTATCGAAGACGGCTCGCTGGGCTGAACTGACGACCTGTACCTGGAAATCTGATCGGACATTCCGATTGGTTTCACTCCCGCTCTCAGATGGCTTCTTCATTCCCATCTTGCCGCTGCACCCATATAATATTGCGCTCGGACAGCGATTTAATGACCTCTAGGGGAAGAGCCGAGGCGGTGTGATATATATTTGCCAAGTAGGTATATATTGGAGGAGGTCATTGTCAGGGTATAACACGGGGTGGATCTGAATGATGGATCAACGGAAGATAATGTCGTTAGGGAGATCCAGTCTAGTGATATCCTTACCAAAGCAGTGGGTGAACCTCAATGAACTGAAGCGAGGCGACGTGGTTTCCCTAAGGATTCAACGTGACAGTTCACTAGTCGTTGTGCCCGGCGCTGAGAAGAAGAGAGAGCTAAAGAAAATCGTTGTGAACGTCGATCCTGACGAGAAAGAAACTGTGCTGATCCGCACAATCATCGCCTGCTACCTGAATGGTTATTCCATCATCAGGCTCGTTTCAAAGACCATCCTCTCCATTGCACAGCAGAAAGCAATTCGTCGGATTGTCGCAATCCTGTACATGCGAATCATGGAATCTGACGCGAAAACGATGCAAATCCAAACCTTGATCGATGAATCGAAAGCATCAGTAGTTTCAAGTCTACGGAGAATGCATTTGATCGCCAGTCCAATGTTCAGGGACGCACTGAACTCTCTGAGGAATCGAGATGCGAAGCTAGCGAGAGCTGTCTACGCATTAGATGATGATGTCGACCACTTTTCCTTCTTCCTCCTCCGGCTCCTGAGGAGTGCGATGCTTAATCCTACTCTGGGGAACGAACTTGACCTTGAACCCATCGACTGTCTCGACTATCAAACTCTCGTCCATCGAATTGAACATGTCGCAGACCATGCGACCAACATCGCGAAGCAAGTTATCACACTGAGCGGACGAAACCAAGTGGTTTCGACACCGCTCATCCAGCTCATAATTGCCGCCGGCAATGTAGCTCTTGACTCCTACAACAAAGCAGTCGATGCCTTCTTTTCTAATGGCAGGTCGAGGTCTCTGATGAAATAATCGAAACCCAGAAGAGAGTTGAAACCTTAGATACGGAAATCGCGACCAAATCCTTTGTCACCGAAACGAGCGCCCTAGTAATCTGTGGAACATGCTCCATACGCGATAGCATCAAGCGAATGGCTGAATATGCAGCGGACATCGCTGAGATCACCATAAACCGATCACGCAAAACCGCCCCTCAGAACAAGAAACGCGACACACAGAGCGAAGCTTCCTGATTTCGGGCATCAAACCAACCTTCTACGTCGTAGATCACCAGAAGCACTGTTTCATCTACTGATCTATGCGTGAGCACACACGAACCACTTGGTGATAACCAAATCAATGAAAATGAATAGACATATTTAGGGATTGAACTAAGAAGAACATCAAGGGCCGGTCGTCTAGTTTGGTAGGACATNNTCGCTGGTTCAAGTCCGGCCCGGCCCACCATTCTTCCTTGCTGTGAGTAATTTTTGTGGCTCTAGTGTGGTTGTGAGTCTCAAGATAGTCGAGAATGCTCTTTAGGGTTTGTTCTGGGATTCTTGAAAGATCAAGCTTGTGAATTCTAGCTTCTCTACTCTACTACTACCTACTGCCGTTCATCTGTTTTCTTATTTCTTCATTGCTCTTTCAAACAGCAGGTAATGATTAACGATTGTTGGGCTTCCTTGGGCTTGATAAGTGTGGAGACTCCAACCCATCCTCTCATACTCTTCAATCACTGCACCAATCTTTTTGTGATGCCCAACCTGTACACATTCCCATTCTTTCACTCTTTATCACCTCAGATACTCTTCTTCAGATGGTTGTTTTTTTAATTTTTTTCAGGAATGGAGATGTTCGGGAGTGGTTGTTTTCTTGGTAGACGCAGACGAAGGAAACTCTCTTTTAAGGAGAGAATCCAAAACATGACAACCGTTCTTAATGAAAAGCATGAGCTTCACTACATCAAAGTTGCTTTGGACTGGGGTATAGGGCCTGACTACTGTCGGAAGTCGATGCGTTGGACAGCCCAGTATCTTCCCTATGCAGAGTTCGATGAAGAAACTGGGATGCTCTCCATGATGACTGTAACAGAGGTCAATGGAATAGTACCGACTGAAGAGGTTATTGAATAGTAGTGTTGCTTACACTTATCGATGGAAGGAAGGGCATTGACGACATCCTAGTGTTAGTGACTGCATATAATGAACCATTGAGTTTCGCGGAATGGTTGTACATTGGGAAATTCTACATGGACTCTGAGGCTTCCTGCTATCCTATCAATCAAGGTTACATTGGCAAGGCAATGTTGATGAACGCTCTTAATGAGTTGAGTAACAATGTTCCTTTCGATTCAGTGTTACACCACTATAGGCTCAATCGGAAGGGCAAACGCCTGAAGATCATCGATAAGCGTGGCGCTGACAGGCGAATTAGTAGCTGCGATGGACAGAGGGGGGTAGAGGAAACAGACTGTCCTGCGCACAAGGTTTGGTGAAAGCGGTTTGGAACATTCGTTTTCTGATAGTGAAGTTCTGACTGAACGCAGCGAACTGGTGCGGAAATTGAATGGCATCTGTAACCA
>JABAOC010002745.1_pt1 | contig 29451 bp, 27 predicted proteins | sample 7062161 | NCBI WGS metagenome assembly JABAOC01 (sample SAMN14538625, study PRJNA623070) | marine sediment metagenome | biome: marine biome [ENVO:00000428]; feature: marine pelagic biome [ENVO:01000023]; material: deep marine sediment [ENVO:00002113] | place: India: Gulf of Khambhat ... | reverse complement strand
CGTTTCGTAGTATTTCCTCCAGGTCATTTTCTCGTCATCTGTTACAAAAAATGTTTCCCCAATAGCTTTCTCATTCGTTATGGAAAGGATTATGGCATCAATTAAATTGTCGATAAATACGGTATTACAAGCTCCCTCACCACTATCCACCAAGTAAAAAGTGTTATTTTTTATCTCCCTGTAAAAATTCGTCACCCATTCAGAATACGGCCCCCATATAACGCGTGGTCTCAATATTACTGCACGCAATCCCTTCTTTGTTTCCCCGTTGACGATTTTTTCCGCTTTAATTTTCGAATCTGAGTACCAGTTACCAATTTTCTTCAATGGGGCATCCTCGGTTATATGATCGATATCAGCTTTGTATCCATACACGGCAGCAGAACTCATATGTACGAACCTTTCCACATCATACATTCGTGAGTACCTGGCTATTATTTTCGTACCATCAATTATCGGTTTTTTTCCTCCAAGGACCAAATGGATAACGATATCAGCATCTTTCGTTAATTTCCCAACTAATTTTTTGTCAAGTATATCGCCCTTGACGATGTTGATCCTCATCCGGCCAATTCTGCTCGACCTCCCCATGTTTCTGACCAGAGCCGTAATCTTTGCATCATGTTCGAGGTATAATCTTTCAACTAATCGGCTTCCAACGAAACCATTTGCTCCCGTTATCAATATCTTTTTATTGCCGATTTCCATTTTGATCCCTTTTCGTATTTTTTAGGAAAGAAAAACCCATGGTTGGTCGATGGATACACGATTTTCATAACATTCTTCGATGAATCGTAGCGCATCATAGGCGTAATCCGTTTGAACTGGCCCAATCTGATCTTGGTTAATTAGGTCAGCAAAAGAATCTAACTGCATTTCAAAAGGTTCTTCATCAACATTGATGACTTGGTTTCTCACTTGAAGTGTTTTTTGAGTTCCGCTGATATATTGTTTGATATACACAGACTGATGATCATCCTCATATATTTCAGCAGAAGCCTTTTTACCGTAAATTGCCAATCTGTTATTTAACGGGTGAGAGTATGAAAAGTACATTCTACAGTTTATCCTTTGGCCATACTTATTGAATACACATTCAACCTGTGCGTTTGCCTCCACACCGTCAATTCTATCATCTGCAAATTTATTCAAATCCGGATACCCAAACCAGTGTATCAATCGGTAAATCCAGTGAATGCCATATTCAAACAACACTCCTCCGGGAGAATACTCAGGATCGAATCTGAAGGGATTGGCTGCATCCCAGCTGGACCGAACGCCGTTTTCCAGTTGAATTGCCTGAATCTCACCTAAGTATCCATCTCTCAAAATATCGAGCATTATTCTTGTATTCGGGTAGTAATACTTGTGTATTCCAACAAGCAGTACTACTCGGTATGAATTCATTGTCTTCAACATTTTTTCTGCATCACTCGAGTTTGTAGCGATGGGCTTCTCGCATAATACGTGAACACCTTTTTCCATGAGCTTTATACTCACTTCAGCATGTAGATGGGGAGGAACTGCCACGAGGGCAGCATCTATGGGAGGCATTTTTTCTATATTGCTACATGAAAATGTGTCTATTCCAAATGTTTGCATGAGCCTTTTTACAGTCATCAGATCTTTGTCGACGAGAGCCACGAGCTCAAAACGTTGATTGCGAAGGACAGCCGGAAGATGGTTTTCCTTTGTGATCGCTCCACATCCAATTATTGCTATTTTTTTTGCCATATATACCTCTCCCTCATTGTTTCAATACCATTGTATGAGAGAAAATGCAGCTTAACGAACATGCGTTATATCCGACAGGATTTAGACTTTCTAGAATAGTAATGAATATTATACTTTTCTCCTTATATCAAGGACCGGTAGTAGACATTTGTGAGATTATGTTGAATATATCCGTATTGTCGATAACACCCCCTACGAGATCAGCATTGACACCCCACGCATAGACAGGAACGGTCACATTCGTATGACCTGTTGGATCTGGTGCAAACCAGCTGACATCCGGCAATTGGAACTGACCATTGTTTTGCAACACCGTAAGGCCGCCGGTTTCGTGATCAGAGGCCACGATGATCAACGTATCGTTTCTCCCTGCCGCCCAATCAAGAGCAACCTGAACAGCGTTGGATAATTCAAAGACCTCATAAATAGCGCGCTCAATATCATTGAAGTGGGAAGCGTTATCGATGAGTTCGTTCTCTACCAAAAGGAAAAACCCGTCAGGATCGTTATCCAAAATATTCAGTGCCGTAGATGTCATCTCCCAGAGGTGGGGGAGCGAACCGAGGCCGTCAAGCTCAAAAGGCATGTAGCTGTTGCCAAATTGTCCAGATACAAGGGTCGCTGTTTCCGTATCAAGGGCCTGCATTTCACTTCTGTTCAATACGACGGTGTAACCAACCGATTGGGCTGCAGAAGGAGTAATCGTCTGCGCCCCTCCAAAGAGCACGTTTGGAGTCGAATCGAATAGATAGTCATTCACGATGTTCGAAAAAAAGCCGCGGTCAGGCTCATGGGCACCAAAACCAGCCGGCGTCGCGTCGGAGATAAATGATGTGGTGACCAAACCCGTACTCTTTCCCAGTTCCTTCATATACTCAAGGCGGGTCTTCAGTGGGCTCCCATCCCCCGGGATACGCATGCTGATGACCCTGTTTGAAACCTTTTCCCCCGTTGCCATGGCCGTAACAGAGGCTGCCGAATCAGTTACCCCGCCGCTGAATTCAGACGTGGTCATGATGGCTTGATTTGGAAAGTTTGCCAGTGATTCAAAGTTCAGGGTTCCCGCAGTGCCGTTCCAATATATCCCTGTCGCCTTCACGTGCTCAAACNNGCGATGGCGGTTCCAGCGGCAGCGGAATCCGGTGTGCCATCGAGGCTTGCAGTGGTCATATCGGCCTGATGTGGAAAACTTTCGAATGAGAGAGTCCCTTCGGAGCCATTTGCGTAGATCCCGGCGGCCTTCACGTGCTCAAAACCCATGCCGTCGCCGATGAACAGGATCACATTTTTCGGATTGGTGAGATTGAAGTTTACCGCACCGACATTGGCTCCGGAAATTGAAACATTTGTATCCAAAGGTAAAGAGAACGTGTAGCCTTTGGGATTGGGAACTACAACATATGACCCGTCAGACAAACCGTTGAATTCATAAATGCCGCTGCTGTTAGTTACCGTTGTATCTGATGCGTCGCCACTTAACGTTATCGTGGCACCACTGAAACCTATCCCATTGAGTATGAAAGACCCGGAAATCTTAAATCCCGTGAATGTCGCACTAAAATCTACTCCGCCAACACCTCCTCCCGAGACGGATACCGCCCTGCTTAATGGGAAAAATGTGTGTCCATCCAATGAAGGAGTTATTACGTATGAACCGTCACTTAAATTGTTGAATTCATAATTGCCGCTGGTATCTGTTACCCTGTTGACAGGGGGACTGCCAGTCAACGTCACCGTAACACCGCTAAGGCCTGAACCGCCATCCAGATCAACGAATCCCGAGATTGTGTGTCCTGTTTCGCTGCCTCCTCCTCCACATGTTGCAAGGGTTAAAACGATTAAAAAAGTGAGTACAAACCGAACATTCAATTTGAAATAATTATTCATGCTTTTCGCCAACCAAAATTTTTAATTTTGTTGTCATAAAATAGTAATAAGTATTCCAAATAACTTGATTTTAAACATTTTGAACTTCTCGCGTAAAAATGGAAGTAATTGAGCCCATATAATTAAATCAGCTCATAAGTTAATATATTTAAACCAGGATCGTTCTTATTTGGTTTTTCCACATCCTATCTTTCTTAATTATAAATCATGATTGAATTTTTTCCTGATTTTTCACCCTGAGGAGAACATCGATTGAGTAAACAAGGAACGATAGGGGAATGAAGAATTCCTTATACTCGGTAACTTCAAACTCCCTTATCAGACGATATCCGTATTTCAGAAATAAAACTTGTGTTAGTACATAAACAGTGATAAGGGTTGGGAGCAAATAGGATGTATCAATAGCTCGCATATGCCAGGCATAGTGAAATAGGATAAAGAGTGTAATGAAAAAGCTAAGCTGCATAAACGGGACGTTCCACATGTCATAGTTATATGCCATGGCGATAGCTCCGATGAATATTACAAAACGGCCCGGACTGAAGAAAGAGAGGACACTGTATTTATCAAATAATTTCGTCTTCTCGTTTAGAAAAGGAACCAACACAAGAAAAATGAATGCTGAAAAATAGAAAGCATTTTCAAATATATCCCCCACACCTTCGAGATTGTGGATATTAATTTCGCCTTGAATATTACTATCTAACACCTGCGGGGTTGGGATATCAAAAATTCGCTGAAACCAAGATATCTCTTCCATGCCAATGAAAAAGAAAAGGAATGCAAGTGTTGCCGGTATTACTAAATAAAATAAGCTTGTGTGGTTGCTGTTCCGGCGAATTGTTATGGCTGTGTAAATGAGAAAACCACATGAAATGAACCAAAAACAAGCCGAAAACATTTCAACGAGTTCATCTTCTCTGCATAACTTGTTAAACCACCTCGGGTTGTATAGGAAAAGAAAAAGAAAAAAAAGTGAAAGCAAAAGAACAGACCAGACAACCAATTCTTTTGTAGTGAGAGTTAAAATATCTCCTTTATCAGAATCTTTCATAGACCAAGTCACCACCCCCCAATTTTCTGAAGTCACCCTCGAGGCATTTGGAAAAATTTGACCACTATCTTGAGTGTTCATCTTTAGGAGAGCACTTACAAACAGGAAGCTTGCCAGCGCTGTCAGTAATAAACGATTCAGATATATTCCTTCGAATTTGGGAGGTCCCTCCATAATAACCGATACTTTAAGCAAGATAATATCGATAGAAAATGTGCCCAGAATTGCGATAGAGGCTATCACAAGAAAAATAGTGCTTTTCGTTGAAGATTTCAAAATTTCAATTCCTTCTTCAGGTCTATTATGTGATAACTTTTTCATCCCTCTTTACGGATTCAAATCCTTGAGAATTCTTTCCGCCTCTTCTGCGCCAGGAAAATTGGAGCTCATTTTTAAAGCGGCATTGAGCTCATCTTTTGCCTCCTCTTTTTTGCCCTTCCTTGCGAGCACGGCTCCATAGTGGTATCGCACGGTGGGGTTTGTCTCCAGCTGGGAAACAGCTTCCTCTATGAGTGGAAACGATAAACCGACAAGTCCCTTCTTAAAATATATCCAGCCAAGTGTGTCAGCTACTCTCGGGTCTTCCGGAACATTTCTCCGAGCAATCTGTGCGAACTTCAGCGCTTCATCGAGATTCCCCCCGTATTCTGCTATGTTGGAAGCAAGATTGTTTGCCGCGAGGGCGTTTTCCAGATCCCGGTCGAGAATCTTTCTGTATTGCACGNNTTTTCTCTTGAGATTGCAACAATACCCCGAGCAACGTATGAGCCCCAATATTTTTATCATTTTTTTCTATGACCTTTCTGATTTTTTGCTCCGCCTCCGGCATTCGACGCTGAGAGGCATAGAGAAACCCTAGGGAATAATAAGGTCGAGTATACTCAGGCGCAAGTTCTACGGATTTGAGGAACGCCTTCTCAGCATCCTCTTTTTTCCCCAATGCCAGATTGAGTCTTCCCTGCATCTCATACAACAGGGCATTATCTTTCTGCTTGTCCAAATGATCACGCATCAGTTTTTCTGCTTTATCAGATTTTTGCACGGCAAGCAACGTGAAGAGATACTCGTTCACGATAACAAGATTTTTTGGGCTTAGTCGATAGGCTTCTCCAAGATAGCTCTCCGCCTCCTTGAATTTTTTCTGAAATTTCTTTGATATCCCCATCTTGTAATAACCGAGGGAGCTCTCTGGAAGCTGCTTGATTATCGCTTGATAAACCTGCTCTGCCTTTTGCCACTGTTTTCTGAGAAAAAATGAATCACCATATATACTAAATGCATCCAGATTCGACGGATTGCGGCGTAAAACTTCCAGGGTCTCCTTCTCTGCAAGGGCACCCTCATTGCTTTTCAAATGCAAGTTGGCAAGGATAAGGTGACCCCTAATGCCTTCTGGGTTTTGTCTGACCGCCTCTTGAACTTCCCGCTTTCCCACCTCGATATTGCCGAGCTTAAGTTCTATGAGTCCATTATAGAGCCGGGAAGGTGCCATCATCGCGTCCTTCTGCAATGTCTTTGCAAATAGGGCTTTCGCATCGTGCAGCCGGTTTTCCAACAGCGCTATCCTGCCCTCTAAGTACATTCCATCGAGATCTTTCTCGTTTTTCCTCAATATCTCCTCAACGATCCTTTTTGCTTCTTCGCCTTTACCCCTTTCAATTTTTATCTCGGCAAGGAGCTTCCGGGCCCTTTGGGAGTTTATCTCATCAATGATTGCCTCAAGCTCCGTTTCAGCTTTCTCGAACCTACCCTGATAAAGGAAATGTTGTGCTAATATGCTCCTGACATGTTCTTTATTGCCACTCAGCTCTATGGCCTTGCGATACTCTTTTTCCCCCTTTTCGCTATTCCCTGTCGCGAACAGGTAGTTTCCCCTGGTTATGTGAACCTCCACCGATTCAGGAGATAGGGCAAGTGACTTGTCATACCACTCCATAGCTTTTTTATTGTTTCTTTTAAGTGCATAGAGGTTCCCGAGCGCAAGTGAAAGTTCTACTTTGCTTGGTCTTCGCTCAATAGCATTTTTCATTTCTTTTATCGCAACATCGAGGTTGCCTGACCTTACTGCCACGCCTGATTTAAGCACATACCCCGAGTGGTCTCGAGGTTGCTTGCGAACCAGTTCGCCTGATATTTTTTCCGCATCCTCAACTTTTCCCGCAGCAAGGTATAATTCTCCGAGGACGCTCTTCGCTTCGAAGTTTTCCGGATCCAACTCGGCCACCTTTTGTAGTTCACCAAAGGCAGTGTTAAAATCCTTTGCCTCGAGGGCGCTCTTCGCAAGTTTCCAGCGAAGATCCGCATCTTCCGGAGAAGCTTTCACCGCGTTTTTATATTCAATCACCGCTTCCCTGAACTTTTCCTTTTGATAAAATTCGTCTCCACGCTTGCCGTGAAAAGCAACCAGCTCGTCAGGACTTTTGGAGCACCCCTGAGAATGCATTAAAGATATAATAAAAATTATTAGTATGAAGGTTTTTTCCATGCAATTTTTCCTATCTTTAACCATAATAAAAACTTCTTATGGTAATCCTAATTTATAGTGATTAATTTAGCTGAAACCTAATAAATTTATAAGCGAATAAATAGTTAATATTATAAAATAATGATCAACCCCAAAAATAGCACCACAATTTGTTATAGTTATTAATACCTATAATCTTTTTTGCTATCTTGATAGGTGATTTTAATATTTTGTAAACGAATTTTTTTTTATTATCAAGTTCAATGAAAGATTTAAACTCGATAATTGAATCACCATTTCTTATGGGGACTCTCTTGAGGAAAAAAGACTCTTCGTTAATTTTATTTACATCCCACTGGGATGTACAAATGAATCGATAACCAAGAGATTGGGCAATTTCCTTAACATCTGTATGCTGTTTTCCAAAGGGTAATGATAGAGCAAATACTTCTTTTTGTAGATTACTTTCAATTATATTCTTCGAGTGCGAAAGTTCTTCCTTTATTTGAGCAAAATCAAGATCGCTCAGTCGTTGGTGAGAATGAGAATGAGACTGGAAACTCATCCCTTCTCTCGTCATAATCCTTATCTGGTCCCAGTTTAAATATCCTTTTTGACCGATGTGTTTGGTTGAAATAAAAAATGTCGCACTAATTTTGTTCTTTTTTATTATCGGGAACGCAACGGAGTAATTATTTTCCATGCCATCATCAAAAGTCACCATGATTGCTTTTTCAGGCTTAAAGTTTATATCGTTTAAATACATCAGAATATGGTCAAAATTTAATGTGGTAAACCCATTTGATCGTATAAAAGACATTTGTCTAGCAAATATCAATTCATCCAGATAGTAAATGCGATCAAAATCAGACTGGATCTTCTCAATTTTCGAATAGGGTAATATGTTATGGTAGGTCAGTATTGGGAGCTTCATAAATTTCGTTATATCATTCAATGGATCATTTCGAATATTTTTTCATGGTTATTCGATAGTTGAACTCGCGATGTTGCTTAGTACTATCCAATTTCATTTTTTAAAAAGTTTGGGTCAATAAATAATTACATAACGCCTTATAAAACACAAAGAGCCACAAAGTAATTACCATTTTGAAATAACATAGAATCTAATAGTACTTTTTTGTAACTAATAAAATCAAATTCAAATAAATTGTTTATTATTTTTAGGCAATTATGGGATTTAAAACAACGGCACGAGTTTTGCCCTTCTATTATTGATTTTAATATAAGGAGTTTCTATTTATGCCAAGAATCATATCAATTCTAAAACGATTACTAAATACAAATTACCCACTCCTGATTGGAGTTTTTTTTATATTGTTTTTTCTCGGCTGCGGGGNNAATAATTAACTCTCTTCCCATTGGGTTATTTTTACTATTATTGTTTGTCGGCTGCGGGGATTTTCAAGGCCTTGATAATTTTGGCAACTCCGGCAAACTTGGATTCGGCAGCGGCAGCGTTACCTTGGCCTGGCAGGAACCAACCGTGGCTGATAACGCAATTGCTGGATTCATTGTCTACTATGGAGCTTCGTCTCAAAGCTATACCGCAGTAATCGATGTTGGAAGGGAAACAATCTGCACCATAGGCGGGTTGCCACCAGGCAACTGTTACTTCGTGGTAACCGCCTACGATTCGACAGGGAACGAAAGTGGATTCTCAAACGAAGTGAGTACTGTAATTGACTGAACAATTTATTTAACAATCTGATACAGGTATTCCCCGTATCCATTTTTCTTGAGCTTACCTGCCAGTTCTCGCACTTGATCTGCATCGATAAACCCCATTTTGTATGCAACCTCTTCGGGACAGGCAATTTTTAGCCCCTGACGTTTTTCTATCGTTTCCACAAAGTTGCATGCCTCAAGAAGAGACTCTGGAGTCCCCGTGTCGAGCCAGGCAAAACCGCGACCCAGCAGTTGTACCTTTAACTCTCCTTTCCTTAAGTACTCACCTATGACATCGGTGATTTCCAGCTCACCCCGGGAAGAGGGCGTCAACGAAGAAGCAATCCGGACAACCTTGTTGTCGAAGAAGTATAGGCCGGGCACCGCATAATTGGATTTCGGCTTTTTCGGTTTTTCCTCGATGCTTGTAACCTTTCCTGACCCGTCGAAATCTATCACGCCGTAGCGCTCAGGATCTCTAACCCAGTATCCGAAAACCAGTCCTCCCCTCACCATTTTTACCGCTTTCTTGAGAATATCTTGAAACCCATGCCCGTAGAATATATTGTCCCCGAGAATAAGACAGGCACTGTCTTGACCGATAAATTCTTTTCCGATAATGAATGCCTGGGCAAGGCCTTCCGGGCGCGGTTGTTCAGCGTAGGAAATTTTTATTCCCCACTGGGAACCATCACCGAGCAGTGTTTCAAATCTGGCCAGTTCCTCCGGTGCCGTGATTACGAGGATCTCACGAATGTTAGCGAGCATAAGTACTGACAGTGGATAGTAGATCATCGGCTTATCGTAAACAGGAAGCAGCTGTTTGCTCACCGCCTTGGTAATCGGGTAGAGCCTCGTACCCGCTCCACCTGCGAGAATGATCCCCTTCCACTTGGTACTTCGCCCCTTACCGGCCATTTAACAACCTCCCTTCCGCCCATATTTTATCGAGGAGTCGTGAACATATGAACATAAAGCATTACTTTATATATTTATCATATCGCCTTATAGCCGTTCGCAAATCTTCTGGGGTTCCGATATCGAGAAATGGTTTTTTCGAAACATGGTTCCCCTCTACTTTCAAACCGGCATGAATTGCCTCTTGAAAAACGTCTCCCAAAAACAATTCTGATTCTTTTTCAGCCAATTTTTTCTTTGTCTTCAGGTAATCATGCATGAAACGGGTAAATTTTGGGGTCCAGACAGCAATGCCCCACGTGTGAGTTAATTTGCTCTTTCGTGGTTTTATAACGATTCTTTTTACCCTTGATTTATCATCCAGATCCACCAAATCGACTTTTTCCGGACGATTGGCAGGAAATATCCCCAACACTGCATCAGCAGCAGATACGTTCAGCTGTTTAAACAGTCTTACAAACGCATCATCGGTATCAAACATAATGTCGGGAAAACCAAATCCGATAGGTGCATTTTCAACGAATGGGTATGCCTGGTCCAGCGTATAGGGAACGCCAAACGGAAGCCCCAATATGAGATAGGCTATATTCATATCGACAATTTTTCCATCACCAAAGTATGTGGGTATATCCCATTTCCCTTCTCTCAGAATGATAAAAACCTCTTTTAGCCCTGCAACTTTCATTTTCTCGAGCAAAAATTGACACGCCACCATCGGCCCAACAATCGACCCATCTTTCTTTGTCTTGTACCCGACAGGATATATTTCCTTGCTGCAAGGCAGTGGAGCTATTCGCTTCGCCAATCCTCCTGCGGGAATAATGCCAATCGCTTCCTCGTAATATTCTTTTTTCATTTTATAATTCAGCAAATTTAATTGGATATCTTAAGTATTACATGATTAAATAATACATAGCTTTCAGAAAGATTTCCTCTTTTTCTTTTCGATAAACTTTTGTATCCGTTCCACGGTAATTTGAAGATTTAAGAGCATATGAACTAATTCTGATACAGTGCCTACAAATAGCTTTCTGAAACTAATTTTGTAACCCATATTATTGAGACCATTTATATGATATTTCCAGAATTCTTTTTTTCTCAATGCCATTAACTTTCTGCTCAAAAACCTGTAATATCTTTTCTCGCTCTCTCTATAAATCTCAACAAACTCATCGTCATCATAATAGTGACGACCATATTTTAAAAGCAAACCAAAATTTTCCAAAATGCTCGTATCGAGCCTTTCGGCAAATGTTGAGCTTTGCGATTCGTCGTGTAGCCTCGTGTAAGTGAGTATTTGGTGAACAAAACCGAAATCGTAATTTCGAAGGATATCGAAACAGACTTCCTTATCTGCGTGCAATACGCTCTCATCGTAAAATGGATTCCGTTCTCTTATAATTTCGCTCCGCAGTAAAAGTGTCGTTGGAGAACCGAAGATGGATATTTTCCTCTTAAGAGTTAAACGGCAGATATCCCTCCCAGGCGCAGAGGTATCGGGGTATGGGAAACCGACACAATCGACATGATCTCCATTCAAGCGATAGGCACCCACCATCGCAGCGCTTTGCTTTTCTTCGGCCACTTTTACCATCTTCTCAATACACTCAGGAAATAGCAGATCGTCGGCATGAATTAGCTTACAATACTTGCTATCGGGAGAGATTTGCCGCATTGCGTGATTCCAATTTGGTATGATTTTAAAAAATGTTTCGTTATTGTGTATTTTGATTCTCGCATCTCTGTTCGCGAATTCGCTCGCTATCTCTAAAGTTCGATCAGTACTGCAATTATTAACAATTATGTATTCCCAATTTTCGTATGTCTGGGATAATACGCTCTCGATGCATTCAACGAGATATTTCTCCCCATTATAAACGGGCGTCACAACACTAACCAATGGTTTAGATCTCAATCTCATCTTCTTTTAGAAAAATTTAATACTATCTTTTCGATAATGGATGTCATCTCGCAGATCTCTTTGCAATTAACCTCGGAAATATTGACTGATACAGAATCTGTCGTTCCTCAGATGTAAAGTCGATAAACCAAACCATAAATGAATAACAAATGAGTGAAACAAATCCGAGGGGAAAGAGAACACTATAGTCTGGCGCAACAAAATATAAGGACATTATTGTTGGAATTGCAAGAGATACGCAAGCAATTACCGCTGTTTTCAACATCCTGCTCACATATTCTCCATAATCTATCGATGAAACCCGACAGACATACACAGGTTGTATTATGACCTTCATAATTATCATTGGGACCAAGGTGCCTACTGCAACGCCGATTAACCCGTAATATCTTACCAATATGAGGCTCAATAATAAGTTGAATACCCCCTCTCCCAAACTCAAGAGAGAATAGATCTTATGCTTTGCAGTGCCGAAAATGAGATCTAAGGATGGGCGCTGCCAGAGGGCGAAGAGAAAACCCATGACCAAAATAACCAGAACAGGGTAAGCATCCAGGTATTCCGGTCCCATCCATACCTGGATAAATGGCTTCCCCCACAATATAAGACCAAAACCGATGAAAGTGGATATACAGATCGATATTCGCGAAGCGAAAAAAAAGGTTTTCTTTAACGATTCATAATCTTTTGCTCCATCTTGCCTGCTGAAGACTGGTAAAAATATATCCATGATCCGGGATATTAAAGTATCGTAATAGTGCACCAACCTGCCTCCCACTCTATAGTGAGTTACGGAGGCCAGACCCATAAATGATGTTATTACAATCGGGTCAATATGAAACTTGAGTTGATATGCCAGTTGAGCAATAAAGGTATATGCACCATAAGAGTAAAGGGTTTTGGTGTTTTTGCGTGTCCAATCTCGAAAATTTAAACGAATGAATGGCAAATTCTTTTTTGAAAAATGGATAATAATAATCTTCCCCGGAATGGAAGCTAATAAAGTTACCACTGCAAGCGCAAGTACCTTATATCCAGCACTCAAGACAACTACGATCAGGGCTGTGCGTAAAATCAGCGTCATAAACTGAATTCCCGAGATGATATCATAACGAAGTTGGGATGTGAGTATTCCGTCAAATGCCCTTATCGGGAAACCGATGGCCATGTTCAATCCAAGTATGAGTATAGCTTTTGAGAAAAGAGAGGCATCCTCCGGATTCTTTGCAATTATATGAGCGAAGCCGGCAATAATGAAACTTATGATTAGAGCTATTATTCCCAATCCCAGATAAAGTGAAAAGGCTGTATTGAAAATCCTGTTGCATTCATCTCTATCATCACTTCCGATTGCCCCCGAAATATGTTTATTCACTGCTGTTGCCAAACCTAAATCAAGCAATCCGTAATATCCGATAAAAACGCCTATAAGAGACCAGAAACCGTATAAACGGTCTCCAAGATTATGTACCACAAATGGCATCAAAAACAATGTTACTACTATTTGGGATATAAAATTGATCGTTCGGAATGCGGAGCCCTTTATGAGTTTGTGCGAAGTAGAGGACATTTAATATTTACTCATATAAGTATTAGTTGGGTTTTTCCTCTTTCTGTTAAATTAAAGTCAATCAAGAGGAATTCTATACTTTAATATACCCTGCAACTTCCCTAAGGTTGATCCGAGCCGTCGTGCATACGCTGTACGTTTTTCTTTAAAAAAAATCTTTGGAAATTTGATGGATAAACGCAGAAAATAAACAATATAATTTTTCCATGGAAGTGTATAATTCGAATCCTTTGATCGATACTTTTTATAGAGCAACATGAAATACATTCCCCAGAGTCTCGCTTGATTGAAATTTTCTCTAAACCCCTCTCGACAGCGGTAGTGAACAACCGCGTTTTGAACAAAGTGAAGTTTCGTTTCCGTAAGCCTGACTCTGATACAGTAGTCGGTATCAACCAGACGCATAAGCGTTTCGTCGAAACCGCCAACTTCTTCATGTATAGATTTCTTTATCCCTAAACCGCACGTGGCTGCATGGGTAAAGTAGGGAGGAAACCAGAGCTTTTGAAGTCCGTCTATCTGTATAGGTTCATAGGCCTCCCAAATCCAGCGAGGATTTAGCTTCTTTAAGTCTACACGAGACGCAACAAAGTCATATTTCAGTAAAGCTTCACCGATAGCAGTTAACCACCCCGGTCCAACCTCATCGTCACTATCAACAAAAACTAAGTATTTCCCCGAGGCCTTTTTTGCCCCTATATTGCGTGCGTAAGATGATCCCTTTTTAAAAGAAGCGTCTACGATTTTTACGTTTGGCAATTTATCCCTGAAGTGTTCCACCACTTTCAACGTATCGTCCCTGGACCCATTATCTGAGATAATAACCTCCCAGGAATCCGTCCAATGCTGGGCGGAAAGCGCCTCAAGTTGCATGCCTATTGTCTTTTCCGCGTTTAAACAGGGAATAACAAGGCTAAATTTCATATTCACTCTTTTATGATTTGTAAGTATTTTTTACGAAAAGAATGAATCTTGCTCTGCGCGAAGCCTGTCGCATAATCTCCCCTTCGGTAATTCAACATCCTCATAGGAAATAGGTTGATCTTTGGAAATATTGGAAATGAGTCGACACCCTTCTGACAATCCCATCGGTAAAAGATTCTCTTCCCTGGATTGTTCATAGTTATCGAGCACCCCATAACAGGTGAATCCCCCGATACCGTCCAATCTTTCACCAGCTTTTAAGTCGCGCTTTCCTACTGTAATAACATCACAAATCGGTCCGGCAAGTGGTTCAACAGCTGCATCATGGAATAGTACTGCCCGTGCGGCAGTCAAGGGAACCTCTAAGTGACACAAATGGNNAGACACCAGGAGCGGGCTCAGCTCCCAGGATGTAATCGACCAGGCCGGTATCGAGAAGCTGCTCGACCGGGAAAAGATTCAGGGCATCTTTCACGTGCGCACATGAAGGCCCATACATCCCACGCCTTCCAACTTTGAGGCCTGTGGCATTTGCTACAACTGCCATTTCCATTGAAATTTTTGTGCCATCAGCAAATGAGGTGGCCATCGTTGGCTTCAAGTTGTACTGCAGAGCATATGACCGCTGAGTCTCGGGCGTGCGGTATGGATCCTGAAGGCCCTTGATATTGCCTGCCAGAACGGGCCGAAGACCGATTGTTTTCACATAACGGTAGAGGTTCATGATCACCCCCGGCTGATCACCGTCCGAGTTCGTGATCACTACTCCGGCACGGTCGGCATAAACCTTCAACATAGGCCCTATGACCGCATCGAGTTCGGCATTCATGAGTACGATGTGCTTTTCATTCTCGATCGCATGTAACGCTACCCGGGCACCGAATTCGACGTCTCCCGTCACTTCGATTATCGCATCAACGTTTTCAGCCCCGCATACAAGCGCTGGATCGTCTGTAACTGAATAAGTTCCTTCTGAAATTGCATTCTCAAGCTCTGGCACCGTTTCAACAGATCTGACCCCTTCGACGCCGGCTTGCCGGTAGGCGTCCGCCGCTCTAGAGAGGGTTCGGTTTGAGATTGCTACCAGTCTCATTCCTTTAACATAGGTTAAAAACTGCAGAGCGATTCCAGCTCCCATGGACCCAGCCCCCACAAGGGCTACATTGATAGGATTGTTTTCGCGATGGCGTTTTTCCAGTGCCGTATCAATAATGATCATAGAAAGATCTCAAAATTGGGTATAATTAAATCACACTCCTAAGATCAAAACGTTTGTTCGATCAAATTCTCATCCGATTGGATTCAGCTGCCTTCATGAAGATTAAAGTCGGGCCAGTTCCTATCTTTATCAGATATCAACGTAAACTCAGACTCAGGCCATACGATATCGAACGATGGGTCATCCCACCGGATACCTTGCTCAGCACCGGGTGTATAGAATTGTGATACCTGATAAAAGACCTCCGTATTATCTTCGAGTGTTTGATATCCGTGGGCGAACCCTTCAGGAACGTAGAGCATTTTGTGATTAACTACTGTAAGTTCTACTCCCACCCATTTCCCATAAGTTGGAGAATCCAATCGCAAATCAATAATTACATCGTATATTGCCCCTTTCGTGCAACGAACCAGTTTAACTTCTTCATAGGGGGCTCTCTGGTAATGCATCCCCCGAATAGTACCCTTCTTGATGTTGAAAGCAATATTACACTGGACGATTTGTGGGTTCAAACCTCCTGCTTCGAACTCTTGTTTGCACCATGTGCGTGCAAAAAAACCTCTTCTGTCTTTAATGCTCTCGGGCTCTATTATGTATGCACCTTTCAGTATTGTTTCCAGGAATATCATGTTTTTTAGCGACTGAACTTTTTCAAGGAATGATATTTATAGATCATTTACATACCGTGAAATTTGGGCAACCGTAAACTCACGCATGTTTCGATTATTCCCAAACGCTTTATACCAATCGACTGTCCAAGCCAGCGCAGTAGAAAGATTCAACTTCGGAAACCAACCCAGCTCGCTCCGAGCCTTTGAACAGTCAAGTTTCAGATATCTCGCCTCGTGTGGCTGGGTTTGCGTGTCCAAAGTCCAGTGAGCCCCATCGCCCCACATTTCTGTTAGATGATCTGCTAAACTCGAAACCGGCTTTGCATCATCATCACGTGGACCGAAATTCCATCCCCCGGAATATAAAGATCCATCTTTCCATAACCTTTCTCCAAGCATCATATAACCGCGCAAAGGTTCGAGCACGTGCTGCCAGGGGCGCACAGCATCGGGATTTCGGATCACAGCTGGCTGGTTATTCGAGACTGCTTTTATAATATCAGGAATAAGACGATCTGCTGCCCAATCTCCTCCACCAATCACATTTCCAGCTCTTACCGATGCTACTGAAACTTTGGATGGGGTACTTTTTACATCGGCAAAAAATGAACGGATATATGCTGAAGTAATCAATTCAGCACACCCCTTACTGCTTGAATAGGGATCACTCCCCCCCATAGGATCATTCTCTCGGTATCCCCAATACCATTCCATGTTTTCGTAGCACTTATCGCTGGTGATATTTACCATTACCTTGACATGATCAGATTGACGTACAGCTTCGAGAATATGCACGGTTCCCATAACATTGGTACTATACGTATCAACTGGATTAGCATACGAAGGGCGTACCAATGATTGGGCTGCCATGTGGAAGATGATTTCGGGTTTATACTTTGTGAGAACAGATTTCAGGTATGCCAGATCACGAATATCGTTAGTTATAGAGGTTATTCCATCTGCTACCCGCGCTGCTTCGAAGAAACTCGGAGATGTTGGGGGAGGAAGGGAGTATCCTATGACATGCGCTCCTTTCCCTTGAAGCCAAATGGTTAGCCAGCCCCCCTTGAACCCTGTATGACCCGTTATGAGAACCCGCCTGTCTTTCCAAAAATTCCGAGTCATTCCCAAATCTTCCATGGTGGATTGCCGGATTCCCACAGCTGTTCGAGATACATCTTATCGCGCAGCGTATCCATAGGCTGCCAAAATCCGTCATGTTTATACGCAGAAAGCATTCCGTCCCGAGCCAGATTTATCAATGGCTCCTGCTCCCACACCGTCATGTCTCCCTCAATGTATTCCATGATCCCGGGTTCGAGCACAAAAAAACCACCGTTAATCCACGCCCCATCGCCTTTCGGTTTTTCCCTGAAACGGGAAATTTTTGTCTGTCCGCCTCCCAGATCAAAGGCACCAAAACGTCCCGCCGGTTGTACCGCCGTTAATGTAGCCAGAACACCCTGCTCTCGGTGAAATTCAATCAACTTAATAATATCAATATCACTCACACCATCCCCATAGGTGAGGCAGAAAGTTTCATCGCCAATATATTCCTTCACACGTTTTATTCGGCCGGCAGTCATAGTTTTTTCTCCTGTATCGACCAATGTTACCTTCCACGGCTCTGCATTGTTTTGATGGACTTTCATCTGATTATTTTTTATATCGAACGTTACATCGGACCTGAGAAGAAAGTAGTTCGCAAAATACTCCTTGATCATGTGCCCTTTATAACCGCAGCATATGATGAAGTTGTTGATATTGTGTGCGGAATAAATCTTCATGATGTGCCAGAGTATCGGTTTGTCTCCAATTTCCACCATTGGTTTCGGTCGCACTGCAGACTCTTCGCTAATTCGAGTACCATAACCTCCAGCCAAAACAACTGCTTTCACAAAATCACCTCCTTAATTTGCCCTTATTTTATATATCTGAGGAAATATTATCCCAATTGTAGCTTTCAAGAATGTCCCGATATTGGGAGAATATACCAGAGATTCAAATGCTTTTCTCCTGCCAATAATATAATCGCCTTTCAAAGAATAATATTTTGACTGGTTTGTGAGATAACTTGATACCATTTTTCTAATCTCTTTTTGAATATTTAAAGGTTTATCTACAGACCTAGAATACATTTCGAACAATATCTCTATTACTGCGTTTGAATGCTCCAATCGGTATGTTAAATCTGAGGGGTTCGTAAGGTGATTTAAAGAGTTCGATGTGTGTCTTATTAATAAAGGTTTGTTCAGTACTCCGAATAAACCCTCAAACGCCAACCGAAAAATTAATTTCGTGTCTTCTGCTATTTTCATCCTCTCATCGAAACATCCAACCCTGATCAAAAATTCTTTTTTGCAAATGCAATTCGGTATTAAAATACCGTGTTTTCCTGACCTCCTTATCACATGCAAAATCGGTTCTTCGATAATTGAAACTTCTTTGTCTAAAACCAATTCAATATTATTGAAACAGTCTTCTTCACTTCCATAGCGACGCCAATTCGCAAACGACAATACTACACGGGGATCAGACATAACCGGAACCTGCAGTTCCAGTTTTTCCCGCAACCACTCATCATCACTATCCAAGAAAGCAATCAATTCAAAACGGGAAGCATTAATTCCTGTGTTCCTCGCAGCTGAAGGCCCCTTGTTAGGCTGATAAATATATCTAATTGAGTCTCCATATTTATTTTTTAGAACTTCTTTTGTATCATCGGTAGAGCCGTCATCTATAACGATTACTTCAAAATTCTCATAGCTTTGAGAAAGCACGCTATCTATTGCCCTTGTGACAATCCTTGATCTATTGTACGTAGGTATAATAACTGAAACCGGATAAATGCTTTCTTTATTCATAAGCCTCCATCCTGCGGAAGGTCGAAACATAGTTAATCTTTGGTCTTAATAAATAATTATGATCTAGAATATTTTTTATAAATAGATATGTATTTATTGGCGGTTTTTGCAGTGTCAAAATAAATTTTTGAAAATTCTCTGCATCTTTTTCGATAACTTTCCCTTTCCTTGATTATTTCTTTTATAAGCTTGATCTCATCACCGTTCTCATCCAGATTCATACTCATCACACTTTCATTGCTCAATGAAATACCCAATTTGTGTTTATCGATTAGTTCAGCGGCCCCACAAACATTTTCATTGACGATTGTGGGCAGGCCAACAGAGCAGTACTCAACAAATTTCGTCCCCACCCTCGGTGAATAATAGGGCAAAAAATACATTGCTATATCAGCAATTGATAGGTAATTTGGGACATCGGAAAAACCGGGACTTTCAAACAAGCAGAGCTCGAGATTAACATTATGTTCTTTTAGCGAGCCTATCAGCTGCTCCGTACAATATTCAGGTGTTAAAAATAAATATGATGTGGGAAAATCTAACACAGTCTGAAATTTTGATAAAAATCTCGCGTACAAATCTGGGTTGTTCCAAGAATTTTTGTAAAGGGACCCTGAATAGCAAAAAATAATAGCATCTTTGATCTTTTTTTTCTCTCTATAACTATTCCTAAATTCTTCTTTAAAAACAAAATCATTCGTCAAAACATTATTGTAAATTACTACCGTGTTTGCCACGTTGTTTATCTTTTTAATATGATCCTCGAATTTTTCACCAATTGCCACAACTTCATCTGCATGTTTACAAAATAACCGCTCCAGGTATTTCCAAAGCTTGAAACTAAGGCTTGTACTCTTCCAGTTGTTTTTAAATGCATTTTCTTCAGGAAAATCTGACCTGGGGTCAAAAATAAAACTCACCTTGGGAAAAATTAACTTTATGAAAAGAACTGAAATGGACGCTGGATACGATCTACAATGAAATATATTAATATTTTTCATTATTTTATAATAGATTAGCACTGGAATTGTATATAATAAAATCACAATGGTGGTAAAAATGCCATAAGTCATATTTATCGTAAATCCTTTTTTGAACCGGTAAGCTGGAATTGGTAATGGCATGGGAACTATTTTCGGACAAATATCATGGTCTTCTAAATATTTTTTAATTGGGCCGATCTTGAAATTTTTACGAAAGAGATATTGCCATGGTAGAAACGAAATCAGGTAATATCGATTCTTCTTATTTGGTTTCCTGAGGCGTACAAGAATATCGAGAACTTGAGTGCGAATCAGGTTGGACTGGATTGACTCACCAAACATTATATATCCGATATTTTGAGAACTCATGAGGAAAAGAATCATTCCCTAATGAAATCCAATGTTGTTTCAGGAATAATATTTTAGAAATAATAAGTGGGAACTTGCTCAATCAGGTAGTTGAGATTTAAACAATCTGCTCAGCGATTGAGTGCTGAAAAGTCTTACATTTATCAAGTTTTCGTATACTGCCAACTTAATCTCTCTCTTTTAAAAACCCTTTTATGAAAAAAACAATATTACTTGACCTCTATTATCGTAAGGTTCGTGGGTGGCGGTACGACACTGAAAGAATATGCACCCAAACCCCAACTTCCACTTATTCGGCTGTTCCCATTTTTGTCGAAGTTGAATATGTATGAAAAATCCACTCCACCGCTTTTCACTATAGCTGGACTGAAAGAAGTGGGGTAAAAACCATCTCGCCCTATAGAGTTAAACTTTGGATCGCCGACACCACCATTCATCTCCCATCCTGCTCCCTGTGCCTGCTCAAAAGTATAGGTTGAGCCTATACTTATTATGTTTCTACTTCCGTCAGAAACGTAGTAGTTATGATCTAATGTGCAACCATAATTTTCTAAACACTCATCCAATTTCCCAGATACGCTAAACACGCTAAATTCGACTCCGTGCAATATATTGTTTTTTATGTTCACATTCCTAATATCATTTGACCCACCCTTGTTATCGTAATAAATTGGCCAGGTGAGCCCATAGATAGTATTGTTGTAAATACTAATGCCATCTATATCACCATCTGTAGTACCATCATCAGGGTGTTTAATTATCATAATTCCAACCGATTGTGTGCTACCAATAGGCCTATACAATAAATTGTTGTACACTTTGTTGTTTCTTAAATTATAATAGGGTGGGTACCAAGTCGTGAAATATATCATATGTCCAAGGGTTCCAATGCCCGCCTCAAAAAAATTGTTATAAATGTTAACTTCCTTACCATTAATTCTCACAGAATCCGTACTTGCCCTTGAGTTATCATCATTATCAAAGGTGTTATTGTAAATATCAGTCCAGCTTATGTGTCCAGTTATACCGTCGAAGGATGTTCCCTTATTTCCCTCCATGCCGTAACTATGGATGTAGTTGCCATAAATTTTATTTCTTCCTTCCGTAGGAGGATTCAGGCAATCTATTTTGTGCAATACGATTCCTCCTTTGTTGGAATCATCGTGCCCATCGGCGCCGAATTCGAAAATCTCGTTGTTGGCTATTTCAAATCCCTGTTTACACGAACTGGTATCTGTTGTTGAACCATATCCATACAAACGTATTCCCGCTCCTTGCATGTTATAGATAGTCAAGTTCTTTACTGTTATTTTATATGTCTCTTGTCCCGGTGTTTTTCCACTTATGCCATAACCCCCGTCATGTATTAAGAATTTTGTCCTATCTACACCATCAATTGTAATATGATGCCTTCCTCCTACATCCATCCAAATCCAACCAACATCAACATCTACCATGCCATCATAGGAATCAACCCACCCCAAATCTGTTCCATGATCATTTATTGTAGCTCTTTTGATAGTGATTCTCTCATTGTCTGATGTTCCGCTTGCATCAATTACGCAAGAACCTTTGTATGTGCCGGCTGCGATATAAACTGTATCACCTGCCGATAATCCAGAAATATCGTTAAAATCATCCCATGCACTATACCAATCCGAACCATCATTCCATACAGAAAGTTTTCCAGCTCCTTTTCTCACATAATAATCAGTAGCGTTGAGAAAAGATGGAATGATTAATAATCCTATAATCAGAATGAATTTTTTCATCATGGATGGGTTTGTTTTCTCCTGTTATATTTTCTGTCTCAAAAGAATCTTTTCAATTATCTGGTTACAATATTAATGTTCATTTGTGTTTAGATTGTATTGCCATCTTAAAGTTGCTTATTTTTATTTATTGATTTGATCAAAAAATTTATTTTGCTTTTCAACATCCCGCAAAATGGATGCCAATGTTTTAAACAACAGTATGAGATTAAAAAAAAACATTATTTCGGAAATGGAGATATTCGAAAATTACCAATTTGTCTTAAAGCGCTCCAAAAATATTACAATTGCGTTATTTATGTTCAAATCATAATTTAAAGCAAATGCATTAAAAGCCTGATATCATTGTTTTAATTATTTCCAAATAGTGGGCCTTAGCAAAAGTTTATTGACCTGTTGTTTCCTTAGGTACTTTAATAACTCTTTATCGCTTATACTTCTCTCTAACTTGCGTGTATAGCAGACTATAAAGCTTCCAAATAAAGCTATTCCGCCGATAATATATGGCTTGCTAAACATCCGCTTGATAGATTTAGCTAACGCATACAGAGGATGGTAACCAACCAAATACATAACCTTGGCCCTGTAAATGGGTTCTTTAAAGAGGCCATGTGAAGCACCCATTTTTTTGTGATGAATACCTTTAATTTCAGCAAAACTTTTTGTTTTCCATCCCAGCATATTTGCTTTCACTTCATCGATGGTATCATACCCTAATTTGAAAACCAATCCGTCAATATCTTGCCAGCAATCCCATCGGTATACCTTAGTCTTTCCCCCCACGTGGAAAACCGGATGATCTTCGGGATACAATTTGTCTCCCTTTTGAACTGAAAACCACCCCCCCGCGATACCAAGTTTCGGGTCATTTTCAAACCTCTTGAAAATCTCCTCAAAGTAGTTTGCCCCAAATGATAAATCACCATCCAATTTTACTATATAATCGTTCTTAAACTTGAGAATCCTTTCAAATCCTACTTTCAATTTACTGTGTGCCGATTCATAATCGTAATAATTTTTTTCCTCTAAATTAATTAAATCAATCCAGGCATATTCATTGGCATAAGCGCCGAGAATATCCGAAGTCCCATCTGATGACCCGTCATCAATGATAACCCATTTAGTGGGTTTTATTGATTGACTTACAACAGAGTCAAGTGTCAGCTTAATTGTTTTCACCTCATTTCTTACCGTGGATACAATTGAATAAACAATGTTATTATGGTTACCGTTCACAATATTACCTCCAAGAAAATAATACCTTCTTTCTTAATGTTTTCGCACGAACTTAACATCGTAGTGCCGTTACCTCTTACTTATGAGACTTTGTCAATATAATGTTTTAATTACCGTAATTGTTTGCCCAATTTTCTAAACCTATCGACCACCTAAATAATTTGTAATATTTCTTAAAAGTGTTTTTTTTCATCTCTGCGTTTTTGCTTATACCTATTCTATGAAAAAGGTACAGTAGTGATAGGACAATCATTCTAAAACCAGCTCCCAAAAATATAATTAAACGATAATAAAATCCATATCTATTCCCTAAATTTATTTTGTTAAATAAATAATTTGATTCGGCTCTCATAACAGTTTTGAAATTGTTGATTGGTACTTGTTCACTGCTCTTTTCTGTATGGTGAATAATAGAAAAATCGGCCATGTATCGAATTTTCCACCCCCCATTTTTGATCCTGTAACATAAGTCGATATCTTCGCCGTACATAAAAAATATATCCTTAAATGAGCCAACGCTTTTTAGTACCTCTCTTTTGACCAGCACGCATGCACCCACCAGACAATCGACATCTCTGCTATCACCTTTGTCCCAGTAAAGCATGCCCAGCGCCCCAAATTTTTTTACCTTGGGGAAAAGTCTCCTTAAAAGCATGATTTCATAAAAAACATTTATCGGGGTAGGATACCCTCTTGCGCATGGGTGATATATAGTTCCATCAGGATAAACTAACCTACAGCCCACCGCGCCATATTCATGATTTTTTTCCAAAAATTGCGCCATCTCTTTTATGCTATTTGACAACAACTCAGTGTCCGGGTTCAAGAAAAGAATAAACTTCCCCCGTGCTCTTTCAAGGCCAATATTATTCGCTTTGGAAAAGCCATAATTTTTCTCATTCTCGATAAAGATCATATCTAAAGAGCTATTTCTATTCATAATTCGGCTAATTTCTTCTTTAGTTCCATCACTGGAATCGTTATCTACTATGATGATTTCGAAATTTACATTTTTAGTGAAAAGAATGATGGACTCAATGCACAATTTAAGCAACTCTTTCACGTTCCAAGATACTATTATTATTGATACATCGATCATATTAATTTTCCTAATATTCATGTAAATAGTTAACTTAGGTTCCGAGAATTATTTATTTTCAATTGAAAAATTGTTTTCAATAATTTACCTGGGCTTCTACTTTATCATTTACAGAAACCCTATAATTCAATCCCATCGCCATGAATAAATAAAACAGTATCATTACCTGTTTAGAAAACATTCTTACACTCATCATCATAAATAAAACAATCAAAACAACGGATAAACATAATACACCAAAGTTTATCAGGTTGATTTTTCTTTTTTTCACAATATCATAAAGATCAAACACAATTTTCGAGTAAAGCACAAAATACAATATTAGTCCCACAAAACCAGTTTCTAACAAAACAGCTGCAAAATCATTATCCCAACTACGATAAGAAACTCTTTTATCTGCTAACTGGAAATACCCTGACAAATCCTCATTCTCATGATATCCCAGGCCGTACCCGAATGCGAGTCTTTTAGGTTTTTTAGATACTTCGGAATATGCCTTTTTCCAGAGTTCCCATCTATAATGATAAGAACTTCCTTCCATATTATAAGGATCAAATGTTTTCCAATAGAAGTTATGTAAATATTGATATACTCCTCCGCTAAAAAGCATTATGAATAGCGGAAAAAGTAATATTACAAGTGTTTTCCGTTGAATATTTTTATTACCGAATAAGAAAACAACTAGAATTCCTAGCATTGCTGCAAGCCAAGGGCCTCTTGAAAACGTAAGATACAAACACGAGCCAATTGTTAATGCTTTAAGGTACAACAGTTTTCTTCTTTTTGTATATGAATCATCACTAAGAAAATATAAACTTAACATCAGCCCAATTGCCGTAGCTATCCCTAGGTGAATAGGATGAGGAAAAGTTGAATAAACCTCCCGGGGAAGAACAAAATCTCGCTCAAAAAATGGTAAATCCAAGAAGCGAAAATTTGTATATCTCTCAAATACCCCTATAATCGCTATTATGGTGATTGCATTGAATACATATAGTGAAGCCTTTCTCATTTCGTTTTGATCCTTGAGACTGGTGAATAAAATTATAAATAATAAAATATTTTCAACAATAACGGAGAGATACTGCTTAAAGCTCACCACAAAATAATCTGAAAGATAAACGGTTATCGAATTAGAAATGATGATCAGTAAAAATAATATCTTATAAGGAAGATTCTTCACATCGGTATGCTTTTTGTTTATTATCCAGAAAAAAAAGAGTATTATGAAAATAATTCTTTGAATTGATAAAACCGGTAAGGATTCACTTATAACTACTCCCAAGTTTTGCGGCAAAAATACAAGAAAAAACAATGAAAAAACTAATCCTTTGTTATAATCTCTGAACAAATAAAATATGAGTATTAATGATATTACTGCGCATATAATGATTGGTTCCATTTACTGTCCTATTAGATATAAGTTGATATTAATTTATAGTCAAACAACAGGTTTTTTAACGCTCAAGCCCAATATTATCAAGCCCATTCTTAATAAATAGCTTTAAAAAAAAATATCAAACAAACAATTTGTTTTTACTAAATCATGAGGAAAAAACTATGCTTTTGTGATCTGTGAAACTTTAATGTAGCTTTGGGTTTTCTATATGTCACAAATTGTCAATTCTTAATTCCAACTACAAGGTCTTGTGTTATATCCTTTGGAGTTCCTTGTATGATAAAAATTCATTTTTCAAAACTCATCAACAAATGGATCTTAACATATTTACAATGTCCATATACCTTTTTGAGATAATATCCAAATTATATTTATCAATTTTTCTAAAAGCCTTTTCAGCAATTAATATCCTTAGTTCCGGATCCTCATATAGTTCTTGGATACATCTGGCCATATCTTGTGGATCTTCTGGAACGAAGAATTTTACTTCTTCCTCACTAAAATATCTCATTTCTCCTTCAGTCCTCGATACTACTGCAGGAATTTTCATCGCGACATATTGGAAAAGTTTTGTACTTAATGCTTCTCCAACAAATATGCCATCTTTTTTAGGCACAACTCCGATGTCAGCATTTCTTAGAATTCCTGGGACTTGAACGTAGGGAACCATTTCCCTAATTTCAACAAAATTTTCCAAATTCAAAGAACAAATTAATGAACGAATTTTTGATTCATAAGGTCCATTTCCATAAATAATAAACTTAAAATTCCCAATTTTATAACGAAGTAAACCAATTGCTTTAATTGCAATATCTAATCCATGGTGTTCCGTAATGGAACCATGATAAATAATTTTAAAATGATTTTTTCCAAATCTTACCGGTCCATATTTCCGTGGTGGGAAAAGCGCAGTATCAGGAAAATTAATAATAGATGAACATTTTTCCTCATTTGCTGACCTTTCTATAATTCTATCTTTCCATATATCATTCGCTATAATCACATGGTTGGCAAATTTGCACGCTAACTTTTCAAGAGATAAAAGAAACCTAATGCTTAAAGTATTCATGCTAACATTAAATTTCCTAGCATACAATTCGGGAAGTATATCATGGATATCTAGAATAATTTTTGAACCAAAAAATTTTGGAACCCATGCGGTAAACACTAAAAAATCGGGAACATTGTGAATATGAACAATCTTATAACGCCTCGTTAAGTAAAGAATGGAAACTTTATACATTGCATGTATAAAGAATACAATATTGTTCCAAATATACTTTGCCCTGCTTTTTTCTTTTTCTTTTCGGTCTCTTATTGCAAATATCGAAACCCCTTTTTCGCAAACATCCTCTTGAATAACTTCTTTTCCTTTGAGACATATGACATCAACCGAAAACATATTGTTTGTTAAAAATTTCACATAATTTTGCACTCTCGAATCAGTATTATAAATAAAGTACCCCAACATACACGCTGTATGTCTATTATTAAATTTCATCTGATAGCAAATCCTTAATAATCAAACACATATTATGTATTTTTAATCATTCTATTATTAATATTCATTACCAATTTTCACAGTTAATGGACCAAAATCTTGCTAATTCTCGGGGAAGAACATGCCAATACTGACCTTCATATTTTAATTTAATGTATCCAAGAAATTCTTCATAGTACTCAACGGGATATTCTTCTATGCCTAATTTTTTCCCATCAAAATTCATATAATCTGGATGGGTATTGAGCAGTACCATACCACCATATTGCGCAATCCACTTCAATTTTTTCTTCCAAATATCGATATTTCTTTCCCCCATAAGAACAAATAAGGAGAAATCTTGGGGCAAAGTATAAGGTAACTCGACATATCCCTTTTGGTTTGTGTTACTCCGCACGCAAAAAGGAAATATTGTACACATCCCATCAGACTGAGGTTCGAAAGGATCCGTGTCGAATGTTGAAGCATCATACTCAATGTTCAGTTCGTTAATCCAGTCCAAGTTGTGATGCATAGACGGAGAACGAAACCCGACTGCGTCCCACTCTTTAAGATATATATTGATTCGAACAGCACGTTCTTGAAATACTTCCCTTGATCTATACAGGTTTCCATCATGAATTAAACCATGTACACCAAATTCAAAACCATACTGGTTTAAATACTGCCGTAATTCCTTAGGAACGTTATACTTTTCAGGAACAAAATAAAAGGATGACCGAAACCCTAACTTCAGTTCAAGATCGATTAAATCCATGCATTTTTCGAGGCCTTTATTTGTTTCAACGTCATGGGTTAGGACAAGAGAGAAATACTTCCCTTCCGGCCACCCTGACCAATCTTTAGGTGGCATTTTGGCACGTTCATCTATTGGCCAAATATTTATGCACTTCTTCCTCTTCCATAAAACATAATATTTTCTCATAATAATCTGAAACCATCTGGGGATGATAGGTTTTATTTTGTAGTATAAGTAATTTATAACCAATATATCTAAATTCGAAATCTATGAAATATTATCCGTTGGTTTTCGATTATAATTTAATTGCTTCCCTATCCCATATGTCTATATAAAAATGAACCAAAAATATTTAAAATAGGAATTGGCATTTTATTGAAAACTTTATTGAAAAGACCCAAATTACTCTTGGTTCCTAGTATATATGCTTTCCTTATATAATCGTATCTGTAATACTTAATTACTTGTTCTTTAGTTCCCCAACCGGCTTTAAACTGCAGAAGCCCTTTATTCTCCGGTTCTGTCCTACCAAAACAGAAACTTTTGTAACCATTGAGGCAAAACCACCTTATTGCCTCCCACATAACTAAATTATTTGCCCTTAAATGTTGATAACTTTTATCAGACGCGCCATATTTATAAAATGCCTTATCCCCTAATTTAAAATAGATTGCACCAGCAATGATTTTGTCTTTGTATGATGATAGCGCGACAAACCCAAGATCATTGGAGATTATGTTGTCAAAAACTTTTCTAAAAAAACTAATTGGCTGTGATGGAAGTCCATGCTCTCTCCGGGTCATACAATGTAATCGGTAAAATTCTTTTAGAGAAGTTAATGATTTAGATATTTCGGTTTTAACACCACGTTCAATTGCTTTTTTCACATTTCTTTTCGTGCTATCTCTGAATTTTTTGTAAATTTCATTATCATTTTGAGATAATTCCAAGGAGTGAATGTAATATGTGCGATATGAATCAACAAGATCGCCTATTACACTCTCACCTCCTCTAAGCTCGAAGTATTTCCATCCCAACCTCCCACCATATTCAAGTAAAATTTTAATCGATTCTAGAGGTTCAATATCCTCACTAAAATAGGGTTCACAATAATCTGAAAAGGGTAGAGACACGCCTCTCTTCCCTGTTAAAAGACTGTTTACTTCCATGACTGGTATTAAGCACAAAAGCTTTTTCTCATTAAATAAAGAAAAATAAATAAGTTTATAGTTGTACGATTCTGATAGAACTCTCGCCCAATTTGATGTGTGGAATATAGAATATCCCGGATAAGAAGCAATAAACTCATTCCATCCGGGAAATTCTATAGGGTTTATTAATGTTATCTTGTGACGCAAAATACCCTTATTCTCTATCTGACCATAGAGAAAATATATTTATGAAGAAAAATTTTTCATGAGATTCTCAAACTTCCTTGTGTAATAATTTCCTCATTTCACTCGCGACGTACTCTATCTGTTTCTCCGAAAGTTCAGGAAAC
>JABAOC010042874.1_pt2 | contig 29480 bp, 33 predicted proteins | sample 7062161 | NCBI WGS metagenome assembly JABAOC01 (sample SAMN14538625, study PRJNA623070) | marine sediment metagenome | biome: marine biome [ENVO:00000428]; feature: marine pelagic biome [ENVO:01000023]; material: deep marine sediment [ENVO:00002113] | place: India: Gulf of Khambhat ... | reverse complement strand
CACTCCAGACGAACAGGAAGACGCCCGCGGCGATTAGAACGAGCCCCAGCCACGTCAAGTAAGCACCCGTACCGGGGGGCATTGTTAGTTCGGTGAACCCTAGGGGGTCCGTTAACCCCGTTAAGCCCGCCACGACGTACGATATGGAAAACAGGAAGAATGTCACTGTGCCGATGACTGATGCGCCGGTGTAGACGCCCCTCGGGCTAGGCACCTCCGCGTGGCTCTCCGAGGCGCCGCGGGCCCGTCTCCCAGTGAATACGTTGCGTATGTTCACAGAGAAGAATAACAGCAGCAGAAGAAACAGAGCCACCGACGGGAAGCTAGGCGTCATACTCCATCCCAGGTTAACCGGCCTCGGACACGTATACGTTCATCCGGTCCTCGTCGCAGGTGAACCCGTATCCCGCGGCGTTGAGCTCGTTCATCGAGAGCCGGAGCCAGTCCCCGAAGAACCCGTGAGCCGTGTTATCCGGGTCCAGGGTGCGTGTGTCGGCCCCGAATACCTCGTCGCTTATCCGGCATAGGATGTATTTGCTGGCCCAGTAGTCCAGCGCGACTGGGTCTGTGCTGGCGGCGACGACGTTCACCTCCGTGGCCGAGCCGTAGCTTGACCCCGGGCCGCCCCCAGGGCGCGCGTTCACCCATATGGCGTCTACTATGTTCAGTGCCGGCACCCTCGTCTGGGCCATCAGCGTGCCCATGCCGCCCTCGTCCACGGTGTCGTGGGCCCTGTAGCCGAGGCTCCGGGTGAGCTTGTCGCTGGGGACGCCCATGTAGTGCTTGACGCTTGCGGTGACGCCGTAGATCATGTGGGTCTTGAGCACGGGCACGTTCAGCACCTTAAGCCCGTCCAGGTCGTAGTCGTCGTCCTCCGGCACGTACACCCCGTACTTGAAGCTGACCCGCGTCCCGTAGGGTGTGGTGAACTTGGGGTAGGAGACCAGGGTGCCCGTGCTGTTGATTACCTTGGTGGCTACAACGTACCCGTCCTCCATGTCGCCCTCCGCGAACTCCTGCACCACGTTGCTGGTGATCTCGTCCCAGAGATACGTGCTCACCCTGTGCTTGTCGCTGAAAGCGTCCACGACGTCCTGGATCGACTGGCCCCGGTCCACCGCGTTGTTGAGCTCCCAGTCGAGGCTGCCGCCCGACCCGGCGCCGCCGTACTGGTCCTGCCCGTTGTCCGCCACCACTATCTCGCCCTTGAAGCCGTCCGGGTGGGCTAGTAGGGTCTCGATGAGGCTCTTCACCAGGTCGGTGTTGGTGCCGCCCCTCTCGTCCCACTGGCTGTTCACCTTGATGAGCACCACGTCGCCGGCGTCTATGAGACCCGAGGGCCCCTTCAGGCCGTCCTCCTCAGCCGACCTGTAGAAGGGCTGCCTGTTCTCGGCCATCAGCTCGATCAAGGCCTCGACCCCGTCGTCTGCTCCGTCGGTTCCTGATACGGCGTAGATGTTTGATTGCGGCGTCCCTGACGCCTCCATGGGGGTCAACGATAAAATGTCTCTACTCATCTGATCATCATCTAAACCACCGCGTCGGATGCTCATATATCCAGCAGATAGGGCGACGATCACAACTATTACCGCCAAGGGCTTCCACCGTCTCTCAAGGAAACTTTTCCAGTTGTCGACGCTCAGCAGTGGAAACACGTAGGTCGCGGCCCAGATGTTGGCGTTTGCCGCCGCGGCCCTCTGGCATGGATAGGAAGCCCGTGAAGGCTTGGTACCCGTCCTGAACACGTACCATACGAGGCTGGCTAACCCGAGTAGAAAGAACGACTCCCTCAACCGCTCAGATAACCGGTTCCTTGTCAATATGGACTCAGTCCAGTATCAACTGGGAAGCCGTAAATAAAGTGGTTAACGCTTTTGGATGCTCATAATACCATCTGTAACTAGTTTGTATAGAGCCCCGAGGTTGCAGGCCAACCCCACGGAGCCCGCCACCATCGCAAGCTCAGAGGCTTTTTCGACGCCAAGGATCTTCAGCACGAGGCTGGACATCTCGTGTGCCTGCACCATGCCGCCCACGGTGCCCACTGGGAGAGGCATCTCAAGCATACCCTCTAGGTCGCCTCTAGAGGTCTTCCACCATCTGGTGAGCGGCTTGTAAACGCCAGTCAACCCAGCGTAGCTGTGGGCCCCTGCCTCTACTGCCCTCGTATCGTTGCTGGTTGAGAGGAGGACGCCGATGACGCCGTTCATAACCCCCTTGTTGTGGGTCGCAGCCCTGTAAGGGTCAGCGGCTGCGAAGGCGCAAGCCTCGACTATCCTGTCGACATTCTCGCCTCCTACAGCATCCCGGGGAACGACTGCTCGGACACGGACCATTCTCTCCGTGGCGAGGTTGCTTATTATGCTCATGTTAACTCTTCCGCCGGTGAGCTTCTCTAGGGCTGGCGCCAGCAGCTCGCAAATGGTATCCACAAGGTTCGCGCCCATGGAGTCCTTTACGTCAACGAGTATCTCAATTATTAGCATCTCTCTTGTCTCTGTGCAAAGACGTCTGGACCTAAGGTCAACGGCTTTCCTAGTTCTTGACAGAGTGTTGGCGTCGGCTATCAACGCATCCTTCTCTCTGAGTATCCTCCTCTCAGCAGCATCCATGTCCGGTACTTCTAATACCTGTATCTGGCCTATCATTATGTCAGCCGTGGCAGAGGCTTGAAATCCGCCACCCCTCGCAGCAAGAGAGGCGCCAAGGACGATCTGTGACAAGACGCCCGGCTCTTCCGTAGCTATTGGAACAACGTGTACGTTATCGTTGACTATGACGCCCTTGGCTATGCCGATGGGAACCTTGATGACCCCGATGACGTTCTCACGCATAGCGTCAGCGGCGTCGACGGTAAGTCCCCCAGTCACTGTGAATAGCTCTAGCTCGCTCTCGCTTAGCTCCCTGAGAACTCTATGAATAAAGCCATCTTCAGGGGACATCTGGGACCATTCAGCCATATATGGAATATAGGTTTCCCGGTTCCTCGCATCGTTTTTAAGCAGCCCGGCGATCTTCGGGTCTCGATGCTTTCGAGAGTAGGGATACCGGTGGTGGACGCTCACAGCCACTACTTCACCGCCGACACACTGAAGTCGTGGCTCAGCAGGGGCAGGACCCTGGAGAGCTTCAGCAACCGCACTAGGTCACGGACAGACATGACGGACATAGAGCTCCCAGACGAGAACTGGGACACCGCCCAGAGATGGGTGGACGAGCTGGACAGGTACGGCGTCAAGGCCATGGGAGTCATGGTAGGCACAGAGGCATACGACGAGTTCCTGGAGACCATGAAAAGGTTCCCCGGACGCTTCATGGGCTACGCCAACGTTAACCCGTCCGAGCCCGACGCCGCCGAGAAGGTCAGAAAGGCCGCCAATGACGGCTTCAAGGGGATAAAGCTGTACCCGTCGTCTTGGCGCGGCTTTAAGGTCTACGACGACGCTGTCTACCCGGTCTACGAGGAGTGTNNACGCGGCCTGCTGGTTTTCCTCCACTTCGGCATAACCATCGGGGGCCAGGCCGACCTCAGGAACGGCAACCCCATAGACATACAGGTGCCCAGCAGAGACTTCCCCGGCCTCAGGTTCATAATAGCCCACTTCGGCGCCGGGTTCTTCAGGGAGGTCCTGCTGATGCAGTACCAGGCCGACAACGTGTACATGGACAGCAGCGGCAGCAACAGCTGGATTAAGTACCTGCCCTACGACCTGGACCTAAAACAGGTATTCAGGAAGGCGGTGCAGGCGGGCGGCAGCCGCAAGGTTCTCTTCGGCACGGACAGCACGTTCTTCCCGCGGGGCTGGAGATTCAACATACTCAAGGCACAGTACGGCGCCTGCAGAGAGCTCGTCGCCGACGGCGTGCTCACCGACGAGGACGTCCACAGGATATTCCACGACAACATACTCGAGTTGACGGGTTTCAGGCCCCGCGTGTAGAGAGATCATTTATCCCAGCACCGACAGACACTAGGCTCAATGGAGGAACGGGATAGAGAGCGGCTGCTTGGGCTACTGTATGTCACCATATTCCTCAACGCCACTGGGCTGGGCACATGCACGTTCCTGCTGCCGGTGTTCGCCGAGACCATCGGGGCGTCGTACACCGACCTCGGCGTCATGGGCGCGGTGGGGAACATAGCCTACACCGTGATAACAATGGCCTGCGGGCTGCTCCTCGACCGGTACGAGAGGGTCAGGCTGTACACGGCATTCACCCTCGCCGCAGGCTTGACCATAACCCTGTTCGCGTTCACGTCGACCGTCAAGCAGCTCACCGTCATGCGGGGGCTCCTCGGCGTCTTCTCGGCCACCTTCTGGGTCTCCGCCAGCACCCTGACTGCAGACATATCCCCCAAGAGAACCCTGACCAGGTCCATGGGGCGCTACAACCTCGCGTGGATCACAGGTTTCACCGTGGGGCCCCTAGTGGGCGGAGTAGTCTCTAAAACCTATGGGTTTCAAGCCTTCTTCGCGTCCCTGGCGTCCCTTCTATTGCTGAGCTTAATCATAGTGTCGACAAAGTTCATGGGAAGAGTCGAGCTCCGGGCCGAGTCAAGATCCGGGTCCATCGAGTTGGGTAGCCTCAGGGGCCTGATGCTATCATACGTTACGCTGCTGCCTTTCACCCTCGTCCTCGGGATCTACATGGCCATCATGCCCGGGCACATGAGCGTGGCGGGGCTTTCATCCTCGTTGATCGGGTTTCTCATAACCATGACCAACGGCGTGAGGGGGCTCATGTTCATGTGTGTGCGCCGCTTCGTTGCCTGGGGCACAAGGAAATCCGTCTCCGCCGCAGCTTTTCTGCTGGCGGCATCCATGTTCTTGGCGAGGCTGGCGTCCGGTCTCATGGGGTTTGCCCTCCCTCTTTTCCTCTACGGCGTGGGGTCCGGGATAATGACGCCGGTGGTGCTCGACTTCATAGCCAAGAGGACGTCGGAAGAAGCCCTCGGATCCGCCATGGGCGTCCACGAGGGGGTCTACGGAGTCGGGATGTTCATCGGCCCATTCGCCGGAGGCTTGATCGCCGACGTCTACGGCGCCTCAACAATGTACGCCCTTCTTGTAGGCGCATCCATACTCATCCTACCGCTCGGGTACCTCATGACCTCGCCCGAGAGAGGCGGCCGACGCACCTCAACGCTTTAAACACGCCGAGCGTCTTCATCCTCGTGCCTAGACGAAGACGACGGCGAGGGTACCCCATCGCGGTGATGATAGGCATCCAAGACGATGAAGCCGTCATCTGGAACATCTACAGCGAGTCCGTGAAGCCCGGGCAGAGAATGACAGAAGAATCACACTACGATCTACACGAGTCCATAGTCGACGCGCTGCGGCCGAATATCAAGCAGGGAGTGAAGTCCGTGTTAGTCTCTTCTACAGAAGAGAAGGAATACTCCGGCTTCATGGACCACGTGGAGAAACATCACAGCTGGCTCCTCAAGGGGTGGGAGCTGAACAAGGCCACCTTCGAGTACGTCCCCGTAGCCGCGATGAATGAACGTCAGGTCCGAGAAATCGTCAAGACGAACAGCTTCAAGGAGAAGCTTTCGAAGGCGTCCAGCAGAGACCTGGTAAACGTCATGAAGGTCCTTGAGGAGCGTCTGAACGACCCCGAAAAAATAGATACGTTACTGTTCAGCCTAGAGGAGGTAGAGGCACACGTATACGGTGGCGGCGGCGCAGATTACCTGCTGGTAACCGACGAGTTCCATGAAAGACACAGGAGAAGGACGCATAGGCTTCTCCAGATCTCATCAAACAAGAGAGTTAAAACCAACATAATCCCATCCGACACGGCGGCCGGCGCCAGGTTGACGCAGTTCGGCGGCCTCGTCCTGCTAACCAGCAATAATTGACAACCATTTATCATCAGAACCCTAGAATTTCAGTTTGGTTATCCGTGCAACATGAGAGCCACCCATTTTTTACTTAATTTTTCTGTATAGTTATTTATTTAATATGATAGAAACAACTCAGAAAAACACCGGGGAAAACGGCTAACACTCTCAAGAAACAGGGACAACGGGTACACAATCAACCAGAGAGAGTGATTACACATCCTCTATGAAGCTCTGAGCCTCGTCAAGGAAGACGCTCGGCTTATACGTTTCCAGCTGCCGGATGCCCATCTCCTTCAACCTCTTAAGAGACTCCTTGGTGTATGGCCTGAAAATCGATTTGTGGGCAAGAGGAGAGACGCAGGCGCAGACCCGAACACCCTGGTCCACCATCCTTTCAATAATGTAGTAGTTCTGCTCGTTTTCCTCGGTCAGCTCCCCGGGCTGTGTGAGCACGAAGTCGCTGAATATGAAGACGAGTCTGTCGCTTCGGTCGGTTATCTCGGTGATCTGGTCGTGGGCCCACTGGAGGCTCTTCCCAGGTACCGTGCCGCCCCACGTCATCTTGGTGAGGCCGCCGCCGAACCGTTTCTCCATCTCCGTGGTAGTCATGGTCACCATGCCTATGAGGTCCTCAAGAACCGGGGTGACGTTGATCTCCTCGTAGAGGTCCTTCACTATGTGGCTGTTGGACTCGTAGAGGCATAGCCCATACTTCTCGCGGCGTAGCCCCCACATGAGGGGCACCATGCTGAGGACGCTGTAGCTGATGCTGTTGATGCCCTCCAGGTCGTAGAACATGGTGTTGCTGATGTCCAGAATGTAGATGACTATCCGTTTCTGCCTGTCGGGCTGCCTCATCATGAAGTCGTCGTACCTGATCTCCTCCACACTGCGGCCCAAGTCCAGTATGTTCTCGAGGCTCCGCTCCTCGTCGATGAGGTCGGGGTCCTCTCCCTGCTGGAACGGGGTGATACTCCGGTGCTTGGCCCAGTCCTCCTTCCTCTCGAACTCCCGCCCGAGCTTCAGCAGCTTCTCCTTCAGCAGCTCCGCCAGTATCCTGCGGGTCTCCTCGCTCTCGGAGGTCTTCATCGCCCTAACGCCGGCCTTGACGATCTCGTCCTCGCCGGGCCCGACGCCTATGTCCGGCTTGTTCTGGAGGCTGTCGAACTGGTCCACGGTGCTGTTGTGGGCGGCGGCGAAGTCGTTCTCTTGCCCTATGCCGTGCGGCGTAACGTAGACCTCTTCCTGCATCTTCTTGGAGAGGAGGCTCATGAAGTCCTCGCCTGTGTATTCGTACTCGGGCTCCTGTTCCTCATGCTCAAGGTTGACGAGTATCTCCGCCGCTATCTTCTCCGCGACTCGCTGACACTCCACGTGGGACGTCACCACCGCCGCGTTCAGGAGATCGTTGAAGCCGAGGTATCCCTGCCTCAGGTAAGGAGGCAGCAGGAGCCTGCCCATGTTGATGCCCTGCCGGGGGCTCGGCTTGGCCTCGCAGTCTCGGCTCACACGCATTCTGGTTATGAACTCGGGTATGAAGTAGTGCGCGTACCTGAAGGGGTACCTCATGTACGCGTTGTCCTGCACCTACGCGAGTCTCCTCTCAACTATGTCGTCGACGACCATTGACGCCGTCTTCCCCTCGTCCCTCACCCGCATCTCCTTCCCGAGCACCGCCGGCGCGAAGAACCTTATGGCTGCGTCCTCGCTCTCGAACCTGCCAAGGTAGCGGTTCACCAGCCTCGTGAGGAAGATGCCTGAACGGGGCGAGGCCGGGACCTCGAGTGAAGGCGTGTGCCTCGTCTCGTCGACGATGTCGTATATCTTCTCAAGCGCGCTCGTGGGGAGGCTGAACGCGGGCGTGTTCTCCATGATGATCTCCATCTCGGTCTCCCGGGTCGGGTAGCCGAGCCTGATCCAGCAGCCAACCCTGTCCACGAGGACCTTGCTGAGCCTGTACGTGCCGGCGGTCTCTATGGGGTTCTGGGTGGCCACGAAAGCGAAGTTCTCGTGAGCCTTCACCATTCCCAGTGGGAACAGGTGGTAGTGCCTCTCCTCCAAGGGGCTGATGAGGCTGTTCTGGCAGAACTCGGTGGCCCTGTTGAGCTCCTGCGCGACGAAGAGGCCTCCCTCCACCATGGCTCTGATGAGGGGCCCAGGCTCGAAGCTGCTTATGTTCCTGCCGTTCCTGACGACCAGCGCCGGGTCGAAGGCCCCTATGAGCCTGCTGGGGGTGACGTTCTCGTCGAAGAAGACCTCGTGGAAGCTGCGCTCCGTGTCCTCCGCCACCTTCCTCGCTATCAGGCTCTTGCCGACGCCGGGGGGCCCGACGAGGCACGGCGTTATCCCGGTGTCCAGGCTGTCACGTAGCAGATCATAGGCTTTCTGGTACTGTCCCTTGAGCACCACCTGGTGCTCTATCTTGATGTTCTCGACGATGCTCTTCTCAAGCATCTTACGGAAGCCCTGTTCCCGTTCAGCCATCATGATTGGTCCAACACTTTAGTATGCCGTCTAATAAAAAGGTTAGACAGCTAACCTAAAAGTATCGCAGTTTTAAGGGATAAAACGACGTAAAAGGGGCATTCAGGGTTTCTAGGACGTTCTAGAACACTTTAAATTCCAGTGTTAATCGTTTGATGTGAAATCGTTATTCTTAATAACCGACATGGGTTAGAGTAACGATTCACGTAGAGGGAATACATTGATCGAAATAAGGTTACACGGTAGGGGCGGACAAGGAGCGGTGACCGCTTCGAGGATCATCGCCACTGCTGCCTACGAGGAAGGCATGTACTCTCAGGCCATCCCCATGTACGGAACGGAGAGGCGTGGGGCGCCGCTGACCGCCTTCGTGAGGATCGACGACGTGCGCGTCAGGGAGAGGGAGCTCGTCCATAACCCCGAGATCAGCATCGTACTCGACCCCCTCATCGCTAAGCAGCAGGCGGTCGTAGACAACCTCAAGCCTGGCGGCTTGGTGCTTCTGAACACCGCTTATCCCCCCGAGGATGTTAAGCTAGGAGGAGACTTCAAGGTCGCCACTGTGGACGCCACAACAATCGCCCTCGAGACGCTCGGAAGGCCCATCACCAACACGGCCATACTCGGTGCGTTCGCCAAGGTCACGGGTCTACTCAAGGTGGAGTCCCTCGAGAAGGCCATCAAGAAGTACTTCCCCGGCAGGCTGGGCGACATGAACATCGCCGCAGTCAGGCGGAGCTACGACGAGGTCAAGGGACCCATCCAGGCGGTGGTCAAGGACGCCCCGGAGCAGAAGGTCGACATCCACGTCGGCGGCTACGGGGTGCTCCAGGACGTGTCCAGCTGGCGCGTCTTCACGCCCGAGATCGACGACGACAAGTGCATAGGATGCAAGGCGTGCTGGATATTCTGCCCCGAGACCGCGATACAGTGGGACGAGGAGAAGAACAAGCCGTACATCGAGTACAACAAGTGCAAGGGCTGCGGCCTCTGCGCTAACGAGTGTCCAGTAGACGCCATAGATATGGTGAGAGTGGAGGCATAGAAATGTCGTATGAAGTAATGGTAGGAAACAAGGCCGCCGCGACGGCTGTGAAGCTCGCAAAGGTTCAGGTGGCCAGCGCTTTCCCGATCACACCCCAGACGACCATCACCCAGTACCTGAGCGAGATGTACGCCGCGGGCGACTGGGACTTCGACTTCGTCAACGTCGAAGGCGAGCTCACGAGCCAGGTAGTCGTGCAATCGGCTTCAAGGGTGGGCGCCAGGACGTTCACGTGCACCAGCGGCCCCGGGCTACTGTACATGCATCACCCGATGCAGGTCACTGGAACAAGCAGGCTCCCGGTCGTCATGGCAATCGTCCACAGGGGTTACAAGGGCATGCAGCCCGACCATAGCGACCTCATGAGCCAGCAGTGGACCGGCTGGGGCCACCAGTACGTAGAGCACGCACAGGAGATCCTGGACAGCCTGCTCATGGCCTACAAGGTCGCCGAGGACGAGAGGGTGAGGATACCCATCGCCGTCGGCTACGACGGATACGTGCTAAGCTACACGGCTGAGCCCGTCGAGATACCTGACCAGGACGCTGTAGATGCGTGGCTGCCGCCGTACAAGCCCATGCCGAGCATACTCCCCGACGAGGTTGACCCGTCCACTTTCAGCAGAGGCTGGGGCGGCGGAGACCCGCAGATGCGGTGGAAGGTCCACCACGATGCGGTGTTGAAGATAGAGGACGTCCTCAAGGAGACCATGGACAGCTTCGAGAAGACCTTCGGCAGACGCTACGGCAACGGCATGATCGAGCCCTACAAGATGGAGGACGCCGACTGCGCCATAGTCGCCATGGGCACCATCGCGGGCACATGCAAGGCAGCCGTGGACAAGATGCAGAAGGAGGGCAAGAAGGTCGGCCTGATCAAGCTGAGGAGCTTCATCCCGTTCCCGGTGAACGACTTCCAGGAGTGGGCGAAGAGACTCGACGGCTTCGCCGTGGTCGACAGAAGCGTCTGCCCAGGCAAGGGCGGCCCCTCGTTCAGCAAGCTGAGGGACTCGCTATACGATCTAGACGACAAGCCCGTGACGCTGCAGTTCCACGCCGGGCTCGGCGGCAAAGAGGTCCGCGTGCACGACTTCGAGATGATCGGAGACAGGATACTCAAGGCCGCCGAGGGAGGCGAAGTGGAGCAGGTGACATGGGTTTAAGAGGCATGATGGAGGAGAGATGAGTAATGAGTGAAAGAATCACAAGGGCCCAGATACCGTTAAGCGAGATGACCATCACCCCCGGCAGCGCATGCCAGGGATGCGGCGCGGCTCTAGCCGCGAGGCTAGCCTTCAAGGCGCTCGGCCCAAACGTCATCAGGCACGGAATACCTTGCTGCCCGGACTCGGTCACGCAGACCCCTAGAGTCAGCACCGTGTTCGAGGGCGGCGGAGCCCAGCTCACAGGCACAAGCCGCGGGCTGAAGGCCATCGGCCGCGACGACGTCCTGGCCGTCGGGTTCTACGGCGACGGAGGCACATACGACATAGGCATGCAGGGGCTCAGCGCTGCAGCGGAGCGCAACGAGGACATTATCGTCATCACCAAGGACAACGAGGCCTACATGAACACGGGCAACCAGCGCAGCGGGGCCACCCCCAAGTACGCCAGGACCAGCACCAACCCCATCGGCCCCAGGAGCAGGGGCAAGCCGAGGCCCAAGAAGAACATCCCGTTCATCTTCGCGGCCCACTACGTGCCCTACGTGGGCACCGCCACCGTCGGGTTCCCGGAGGACCTCATCGCCAAGGTCAACTACATGAAGACCATCAAGGGCTTCAGGATGCTCATCGTCCAGAGCCCGTGCCCGGTGGGCTGGAGGTTCGACCCCGCGAAGACCATCGAGGTGGCCAGGGCAAGCGTGCAGAGCGGCATCTGGCCCCTATACGAGATAATGGACGGCAGGAGGTTCAAGCTGAACTACAAGCCCAAGGAGCTGAAGCCGGTGACGGAGTACCTCAGCCCGCAGGCGAGGTTCCGCCACATGACCGAGGCAGAGATCGCCGACATCCAGGAGACCGCCGCCGCCAACTGGGAGAACCTGCTCAAGGCGGACGAGATGGGCCGGCTGATCATCTAAGCCCCTTCTCTTTCCATTTTTATAATCAGGTTTATACAGTAACTCCCTTACTCGATGGAGGGATGGCGCCAGTCGTCCCAGCGAACGTGGAGGATACGTGATTGACCGGGGCAGGGGTGCTAAGGCACAGGAGGATAATCGTGGGAGGGTTCCTGGCGTTGGCCACGCTTAACCTCATGAACAGCGCCTATAGCAACGTCCTCGAGACCATAAAGGCCGAGATGGCGTTAAGCTACACCCAGTCCGGGGCGCTGATGTCGGCCTACTTCGTGGGGTACATGCTGGGCCAGATACCTTGGGGCATGCTGGCCGACAGCAGGGGGAGCAGGCCAACGATCACCCTCAGCGTGCTCGGCGTCTCAGCTTCCACCGTTCTCTTCGGGCTGAGCCCCACCGTGGGCTTCGCCATGGCCTCAAGGTTCCTCGCCGGCCTCCTCGGCGCAGGCATATTCGTTCCAAGCGTCCGCCTCGTCTCGGCGTGGTTCGGCTCGGAGGAAAGGGGAACGGCGCTAGGGGTGCTCAACGTCGGCGGTAGCCTGGGGCTCGTCGCCGCGGCGTGGGCGGTGCCGATGCTGAGCCTGAGCGCCGGGTGGAGGCCCACCATCAGATCCGCCGGAGCCTTAGGGGTGGCCTCCGGGGTGGCCGTTTGGCTCCTCCTCCGGGACCGGGACAACTCCAATGACCGGCGTCTGAACCTCGTAAACCTGCCCCTTAGGGACTGGAACTTCTGGCTGCTCGCCTTGACCCAGTTCATAAGGCTCGGCAGCTACTACACCTACATCGCGTGGTTACCCCTGGTGCTCAAGGAGGAGTACGGGTTAAGCGTCGTGGCGACGAGCGGCGCCCTCTCGCTGTTCAACATGGCTGGCATGCTGTCGAACCCGCTGGGCGGCGCGGTCTCCGACAGGTTCGGGAAGAGGAACGTGCTCATGGCCAGCTTCGCGTTTCTGGGCCTCGACGTGCTTCTCTTCGCGGGGACGCCGACCGGGTTATCGGTCTACCTCGCAGTGCTCGTGCTTGGCTGGTTCATCAACTTCGTCAGAAGCCCGTCTTTCACCATAATACCCGACGTGTTCGGCGTCGAGGCGGCGGGCAGCATCTCCGGGGTACACAACACCTTCGCCTCCCTCGGCGCCCTGGTGCTCCCCTACGCACTCGGCTTCATAAGGGACGCCACCCTCAGCTACCGTCTCGGGTGGATCTCGGTCTCCGTCTTCATGTTCATCGGCGTGGGCTTTTACAGCCTAGTCAACGCCCCGGATGGGGCTGGGTCTGGTAACCCTTAATAAACAACCGTAGCGAATCAATCTAAGTAGGGTTAAACAAATGCCGTTCTGTCCAAAGTGTGGTGAAGAGACCAGCGAGGATGACGAGTACTGCCCAAACTGCAGCTACCCGTTGAAAAGGAGACCAATAAGGCCCGTGCGCAGACGCGACGAGAAGGATGAGAAGGACGAGAAACGCGAGAAACAAGACAAGAAATCCGCTATGATGGGCGGCATGGTGGTTGCCTGGCTCGGCCTCAGCCTCCTGCTCCAGAACGCAGGCCTACTCGGGTGGGCCGACTTCGGCGGCGTCTTCCTCCTGGGCCTGGGGCTCATAATAGTCTTCAGGGGCCTGTGGGCGTACAGCCAGTCAGGTGTCTTCGAGCACGGCTTCGGATACATAGTGGGAGGCGGTTTCGTTTCCCTCATAGGCGCAGGCATAGCCTTCAACCTGGATGAATGGTGGCCTGTCCTGCTGATCGCTCTGGGGCTCATAATCGTAGCGAGGGCCCTTATGGACAGGTCCAGGAATCCGCTACCCTAATGCCCAGCCGAAGGCCGCCCTGTATATCACGTGCTCCAGCACCGTGAGAGGCTGGTCCCTGCCGAACACCCTGAAGTAGTTCCTGCCCATGGCCTCTACGAGGTCCCCTATCTCGTACCTCGGGAACAACGGCGTAGAGACTATAAGCCGCCCCCACTCGCCGCGTCTCAGCGTGTGAAGCATCCTCACGCCCCGCCGTGTCCTCACCTCGAAGTAGTAGAGATCGTAGTTGGGCACCCAGTAGGGGAGGGCGTCCACCTGCTGGCCGAAGGCCCCCTCCGTGGCGGTGTACATCTCCACCACCGGGCAGTCGCCGTAGAGCCTCCTCAGCCAGGGAGCGTACCTGGTCTGGATCTTCGCGACGCTGGTGCTGAAGATCGCGTTCAGCCTCCAGAGGTCACGGGGTAGGACGCCGTGCCGCCTCTCAAGGTAGCGGGCGAAACCCGTCTGGACGGGGGCGACGCCCATGACCGTCACCACGTCGGCTTCCTTGGCTTCCCGGTAGATGTACTCGAACCGGGTCTCCCACCCCTCCTCGGATAGATCCGAGTCCAGTGCGTCGATCTCCTCCTGCCGGGGGACGAGCCGTAGCCCAGCCATCATGGGGTTCAGCCTCGCGTATGTGCCTGAGCTGTGACCGTAAGCCTTCTCCTCGCCGCCCACGGTCATAGTCCTCATGTTGCTGGGGAACTGTAGGTTCAAGACGCCGCCGGTGAGGGTCTCCAGCCCTCCCGCCCGCATCGCGTGGCTCAGCACAGCCCTGGAGCCTCCTCTGACGAGGTGGTCCAGGTGCCTGGGCGTCACCGGGATTATCTTGCCGTCCCCCGTGGTCCCCCTCGTCATGGCCCACGTGATGGGGGGTTCAGCTAGAAGCGCGGCTTGGTCGCCACCCATCACGCGCTCGATCCACGGCTCAAAGTCGCTGTACCCTGCCACCGGAAACGTGTCGCGCGACTGGCCGTACTCGGTCTTAGAGTAGTCGTCCAGCAGCGACTCGTGCAGCGTCTCCTGGGCGGCCGCCGGGTCCTCCAGGCTCCTCCGCATGTCGCCTAGGTTCCTCTCGACGCGCCTGAAGGCGTCCTCAAACATCGCTTAGCCATACACCAGCCCCTCTTATCCGGTTTATGATTCACCTTAATTACCCCCCGCGTCTCTAAGAGAAACATGAAACGACAGTTCGTGTTAACGGTAGCCGAGTCCAAGAGGCTCATAGCCAAGGCGGTGGCCGCCCTCCCCGAGGTCGAGAAAGCCATGAAGAAGGGCACCGTGGTTGTTGCCACGGGGACCACCAACGCCTACGTTCTGGAGGAGCTCTGGGGCAGGAGGATCGATAAACGTTGCTACAGGAGCGGCATAACGACGCCGGACGAGCCCGAGAGGAGCCCCGAGCCGCAGGGCGAGAAGATACCCGACGTGGTCTTCGTAGACGGCAGGGTGGAGCCCAAGTACGACAGGGTCAACGCCGTCAAGGACATGAAGAAGGGCGACGTCTACATCAAGGGAGCCAACGCCCTGAACTACGACGACTACGTGGCGGGGGTGCTCATAGGCGGATTGGACGGCGCCACCATAGGCAACACCATCGGCCACATCATAGGCAAACAGATAAACCTGGTCATACCCGTCGGCCTCGAGAAGCTGACCTACGAGGACATCAACGAGCTGCACCTCCTCGCCTCCGAGGAAGACTACGAGGGGCCAAGGATGTGGCCCGTCACCGGCACAATAGTCACCGAGATAGAGGCCATGGCGTTGTTGGCTGGGGTTGACGCGTACCTGTACTCGGCGGGAGGCATAGCGGGCGCCGAGGGCTCGGTACGGATACTCGTGGACGGCGCGGACGAGGAGGTCGAGGCGGCGGCGAAGCTCATCGAGTCCATCAAGGGGGAGCCCCGCTACCTCCTATAGGCGGCCGGCCATGCTCAGAGAGAGGACCCAGGAGTTATTATCGAAATACGGCATCGAACTTGACCCGTCCTTGGACGAGCAGCAGCTCGTGGACGAGGAGGCCATAGCTAAGCTCATAGACTCCTCCGGCGTGGGCGTCGGCGATGCGGTCCTCGAGGTCGGCCCCGGCGTAGGGAACATAACCGAGGGGCTACTGCGGCGCGCGAAAACAGTTACCTGCATCGAGAAGAACCCCAAGTACATCCCAGTCCTCAGGGAGCGCTTCAAACACTACCCTAGTTTCGACGTCACCCTCGGGGACGCCCTCGACGAATGGCTCCCCCGCTGCGACAGGCTGGTCTCCAACCTTCCCTACATGATATGCGAGGCATTCCTCCAGAGGACTTTCAGGATGCAGGTAGAGTCGATGGTCTTTATCGTGCCGAGGGGCTTCGCAGAGATACTTGAAGCCGAGGCGGGGTCGCCGGAGCACTCGAAGCTGTCATATCAGGCTCAGCTGTTCTACGACGTCGAGGTCCATGTGGAGGTGCCACGGTCAGCGTACCTCCCAGAGCCGAACACCGATACCTGCATCATGTCCCTAGCCCCCAGGCCAGCATCCACGGCGGTGGAAGAGGCGTTGAAACAGCTTTTCAGGCAGGGCGACAAGCTCACCAAGAACGCTTTGAGGGAGGCGCTTATACGGGCCGGGATATGTGACGCCAAGAGGCAGGCGGCGTCGTTCGTCGCCGAGTCGGGGGTACCCGCCGGTGCTCTCGGTATACGGGTTGCGCGGCTCTCCTTGGAGGAGGTTGAGTCGCTGGGAAACTGGCTCAGGGCGCTAGCTGAACATACCGGGTAACCCTATATAGAGGGTAGACACCGTGATAGGGATTAACGGGGTGCGCCGATTTGGGGCTGAGGGAAAGGCTTAACACCATATTCTACGGCTACTGGATACTCCTCGGCACCTTCCTGCTGCACGGCATGGCGTCGGGGATATATTTCTACGGTTTCAGCGTGTTCTACACCCCTATACAGAGGGAGTTCGGGTGGAGCAGCGCCGTGACCTCGGGCGCCGTCAGCCTCTCACGGCTTGAGGGAGGGCTAGAGGGCCCCGTCGTGGGTGTACTAGTAGACAAATACGGTGCCCGAAGGCTTCTAGCCCTCGGGATAATCATGACGGGCCTCGGGTTCATAGCGATGGTTTACGTCGACAGCGTACTGATGCTCTACCTCGTCTACGGCGGGCTTCTTAGCATCGGCTACAACACGGGGTTCAGCCACGCCATGACAAGCATGATCACTCACTGGTTCAAGAGGAGGCGCAGCAGGGCGATGGGCGTCTACGCCATCGCCGCGGGGATAGGCGGCGCCCTCATCGTGCCCCTTCTGGCAAAGTCCATAGCGGTCAACGGCTGGAGGATGACCGCGATCTACTGCGGCCTCGCCTTCTGGGTCGCCGGCCTGCCCTTCATGTTCGTGTTCCGCAACAAGCCCGAGGACCTGGGGCTGCTGCCAGACGGGGACGCCCTTAACCAAGTCTCGGCGGACGCCGAGGCCACAGGGCACTTGGCCCCGGAGAAAACCGCGTCCGTAAGGGATGCCCTGAAGTCCCCTGTGTTCTTCAGGCTTCTCCTCGCGGAGTCGTTCAGGACCTTCCTCCTCGGCTCTCTAGTCCTCCACCAGATACCTCACCTCATCACCATAGGCATCGCAGAGGAGACGGCGGCCAACATACTGGGTCTCATGATACTCATAAGCATCCCCGGCCGCGTCATATTCGGCACCCTCGGCGACTTCTTCAACAAGCGCCTGCTGTTGACGGCCATCATGTTGATCCAGGCCCTGGGCGTCCTCATATTCGCGTACGCCTCGAGCATAGTCCACGTCTACGCGTTCCTGGTGATCTACGGTCTGGCCTACGGCGGCGCCATCCCCCTGCTCATGGCTTTCAGGGGCGAGCTGTTCGGCCGTGAACGCTTCGCTACCATCTCAGGCGCCATGGCTCCATTCCGCATGATCGGCAACGTGGTGGGCCCTGTCTTCGCGGGATACATGTTCGACGTCACCGGAAGCTACCGCCTCGCTTTCCAGGTGTTCGTGTTGCTCGCCGTGCTCTCGGGTCTGTTCTTCTACCTAGTCAAAGGCGAGTTCTAGCCACGTTTTTCAAAAAATAGATATACTATGTGTAGACACTGCTTTCATGGATAACATGAAGGCCTTTGTTCTTCTGAACGCTGAGCTCGGGCAGGAAGATTCTATCATCGACGCCCTCAAGGGCGTAAAGGAGATCAAGAACATATACAGTCTCTACGGTATCTATGACCTCATCATCGAGATGGAGGCCGACACCATGGACCGTGTAAAGGAAGTCGTGTTCAACAACGTGCGACGCCTTGATCACGTGAAGAGCACCATCACGCTGCTCACCTACGGAGAGCCAGTGATAAACAAGTAACCACCCCCAACTCTTTCAGGTTACGGTAAAACAAAATATTCATTGGTTTGAACAACCTTTGAGGGGCCAGAGAACATTATCTCCTAAACCCCCCTTCACGTAGATACTCTGGATCCCTCACCTCAGGATAGGAATATATTCCACGCCCCCATCAGAACAATAAGTGAAATAGATGAGCGACCAGGGAATGGGCTTCGGGGGCTTCCTTCTAGGCCTCGGCGCCGGATGGTACATATTCCGATACGTAACGGCCGACGTGGATATGATCGGCTATCTGCTCATACTGGCGGGGGCCGGCATCATAGTGAACGCCCTGCTTTCCCAGGGCCGTCGCCGATCGCCCATACAGGGGCTTTTCGGTGGAGTCGTGGGTGGGCTGTTCTTGGCTCTTTTCATAACGCAGGGCTTCGGGATAATAACCGAGATCACCGACGAGTTCAGCGATGTAGATCTCGGGAGCTACAGGGCGACGAGATCGTTCACGCTCGACACCCAGGTCACGGCGGAGAACGTGGATTTGATCATCGATAGCGTCAACGGCGGAATCGACGTTTCCTCGTGGACCGGCGACTACGTCAAGTTCGACGTCGAGGTCAAGGCTAGAGGCGGCACAACGGCTGAAGCCGAGGCGAACCTTGACAGGTTCACGCACAGCCTAGAGGACTCCGTGTCTGGGACGACGCAGAGCATATCGCTGAGCTTCCCCATAGAGTCGTATGAGTGGAGCAAGTACGCCGTCACCGTCGAGGCGTACGTCCCCACGGGGGTGGCTGACGAGATACGCCTCCAGACCACAAACGGCGCGATAACCGTTCAAGGAGCCTCGCTCCAAGATCTTTTCGTCGACACCATCAACGGCGCCGTGTCACTAACGGACGTTTCGTCATCCATCATAAACGTTGAAACCACCAACGGGGCGATAACTGGAACCGTCACCGCGTCGTCCACCATCTTCAGCACCACCAATGGCGGGATAGACGTGACCCTTGGGGCCGAGTCAGGCGAACACCGGTTCAGCACGACCAACGGCTCCATAGACCTCACCCTGCCCACGGACGCCGACATCGGGTACAGCATAGACCTGGACACCAGCGTCGGCTCCATCAAGGTCAACCTACCCAACATGAGCTACAACGTGGACAAGGCTCGGGAGAAGAAAGGGGAGACCGTGGGCTTCGACGCCAAGGACATCCAGATAACCATATCGGCAGACACATCCATCGGCGGTATCGACCTGAACTAACCCCCCTTTTTTGACCCAAAACACTGTGAGCGTCATGCCCAGGTTTAACATAATCTTTTAATAAGATGTATCGCCATAGCCCTGTTACACCGATAGGGAGATCTCATAGTGTCCAGAGAATTCAACTACATAGTCAGGCTCCACGGCACCAACATAGACGGTACTAAGATGGTGCCCTATGCCCTAACCGAGGTCAAAGGGGTGGGCATACGACTCGCTCGAGCAATCGTAAAGCAGTTGGGGCTCGACGCGACCGAGAGACTCGGCAGCCTCGGTGACGCTGACATTAGAAGGCTCGAAGAAGCCGTCAGCGAGCCGGAGACCGTTGGCCTGCCGATGTGGATGCTGAACAGGCGTAAAGACCCCATGACGGGGGACGACCTGCACCTCCTGGCATCCGACCTAGACCTCAGGGTCAAAGAAGACATAGACTTGATGAAGGAGACGCGGAGCTGGAAAGGCGAGCGCCACGCCCAGGGGTTGAAGGTACGTGGACAGCGCACCAAGACCACGGCTAGGAAGGGCCGCAGCGTCGGCGTCAGCCGCAGCAGGGTGCGGCAGCAGCAGAGAGAGCAGCAGAGGTAGGTGGAGTAGATGGGAGACCCCAAGAAGAAGCACAAGACGTACAACACCCCTAAGCGGCCCTACGACGCAGCCGCCCTTGAAAATGAGCTACGCACCATAGGCGTGTACGGCCTCAGGAACAAGCGGGAGCTATGGAAGGCCCACACGGAGCTGTCCCACATGCGAGGCAGAGCAAGGGACCTCCTCAGCCTGGGGGCCGCTGAGCGTGAGAGAAGGGAGAGGGAGATAATCAACAAGCTCTACAAGCGTGGGCTGGTAATGGAGAACGGACGCCTAGAGGACGTTCTGACCCTGAGCATCGAAGACCTCCTGGAGAGGCGGCTCCAGACATACATATATAGGAGGGGCATGGCCTCAAGCCTTTTCCAGGCGCGGCAGCTCATAACCCACGGCCACATCGCCGTCGACGGGCGTAAGGTCACGTCTCCCAGCTACCAGGTTAAGATCGACGACGAGGAGACCCTCGACTACGCGTTGTCCAGCCCCTACCACAACCCCGATCACCCGTTGAGGAAGGCGCTGGAGGTCGAGGAGGCTCTAGCGGAGGATTGACGTAGAGATGAGTGAAGGTGAGAGATGGGCCATCGTCCGCATATTCAGCAGCTTCAACAACACTATCATCCACATGACCGACCTGACCGGAGCAGAGACCATCGGCATAGCCAGCGGAGGCATGTTCGTGAAGGCGGACCGGCTCAAGCCCAGCCCCTACGCCGCCATGAAGGCGGCGCAGCAGATCACCGACATCGCCAGGGACAGAGGGATCAACGCCATCCACATCAAGGTGAGGGCGCCGGGCGGCATAGGAAGCAAGACCCCTGGACCCGGCGCGCAGTCGGCCATCAGGATACTCGCCAGAAGTGGGTTCAGGATAGGAAGGATCGAGGAGACCACCCCCATCCCCCACGACGGGACGAGGAAGCCGGGTGGGAGAAGAGGGAGAAGGCCGTAGGAGCCCAGTAAACTTGAAGACTGAGATAGTCAGCCTCGACGAGGACACCATAAGGTTCCTGGTGGAGGGCGTGGGCGTCGCCTTCGCGAACTCCCTCCGCCGCACCATGGTAGCCGAGGTGCCCATGATGATGGTCGAAGACATATTCTACTTCGACAACTCAAGCCTCGTTCCGGACGAGGTGCTTGCCCACCGGCTCGGGCTCGTGCCCCTCAAGACCGACTTGGAGAGCTACGTGCTCCCCGAGATGTGCGACTGCGATGCTGAGCTAGGGTGCCCCAGGTGCAGGGCCGTGCTGACCATGGACGTAGAGGCCGGGGACGACACCGTGACGGTCTACAGCGGCGACCTGATGCCGGAGGACCCGTCCATAGTGCCAGTGAGCGACCGCATCCCTCTCGCGAAGCTGGCGCCGGGGCAGGCCATAAAGTTCGAGGCCTACGCTCAGCTGGGCCAGGGCAAGGTGCACTCCAAGTGGAGCCCCGTCTCGATGTGCGTCTACCAGAACGTTTCCCACGTAGAAGTAGACGACGAGGCCGCCTTGAACAAGTGCCTTGAAGCATGCGGGGCCGGCGTCGCCACCCTGGACGGGGGAAAGTTGAAGATAATCGACATCCAGGGCTTCGAGAAGTATACCCCCTGTAGAGCGCTCGTGAGCCACGAGGAGATCATCAAGGGACTCAAGCAGGACGAGTTCCTTTTCACAGTCGAGTCCAACGGCGGCCTCCCGCCTGAGCGCATAGTGAAGGAGGCGGTGAAGATGCTAAAGGGGAAGCTCAAAGAACTGAATGACAAGATAGAGGCAGACGACATCCACGAAGAGATCAGCGACTTCGAGCTGCCCGAGATCGACGAAGGCAGGCTCTACAGCGTGGGCTCGGGGGACTACGACGACGAGGAGGAGGAAGGAGACGAGGAGTTCCAGGGAGATGACATAGTGTAATGATGAACCAGACACTCAAGGACACCATAAACGCGTTGAAGGAGGCCTCGGATGAATCAGGTAAAGCCGTCTGGCGCGCCCTCGCGGATGAGCTTGACAAGCCCAAGCGTAGAAGGGTGGCCGTGAACCTGAGCCGCATCGACAGACACGCGGCGGAGGGCGAGGTGGTGGCGGTGCCGGGGAAGGTGCTGGCGGCGGGAAGCCTCAGCAAGCCGTTGAAGGTGGCCGCCTTCAGCTTCAGCGAAGCAGCCTTGAAGAAGATAGGCATGGCGAAGGGCGAGGCCATGACGCTCACCGAGCTCCTCGACGCGGGCATAGAGCCCAGCAAGATCCGCATAATGAAGTAGCCCCCACGCTCCACGTAGAGCAGGTTTAGGAGCCGGGGAAGATTTCTAGAGAAGCGTCTTCAGCTTCATCAGTGCGTCCACGTAGTCCCTCGGCGATACGCCGGGGCTCTCTGGGCTGTTCTCCTCGTAGAACCCCGTCACCCTCTCCAGGAGCTCGTTCTCCTCCAGGTGGGCGCCCAACAGCTCTGCCTCCAGGTCCCTGACAGACTCCTTGGGGATGACGAACAGATCCCCCGTTATTTGTAGGTCCAGTATCTCGGTTCCCTTGACCTCGGCCCTGAGCCTGATGAGCTTCCCGGCCTTGTGGTCCGCCTCGACGACCTTCACGTCGTGGGCGATCTTCACGGCCCGCCCGGGCTTGCCCCGCGGCGCCTCCATGTACAGCCACTCCGTGCTGGTGTGCCGCGGCTTGGTCTCCTCGGCGTAGATGAGCCGCTCCTCCTCGGTGGGCTCCCCCGGGGCGAGCGTCACATTCAAGAGTTCCTGGAAGGCCTCCGTGTAGACTTCTTTGATGCGCTCCGGAGGCGGGCTCACCCCGAGCTCCCGTTTGAGGGTGGTCACCCACTGCTCCATGCTCTTCGCCATCTTGTCCCTGAACTTCTCGTCGGGTACACGGAGCACCCGGGCCATGAGCGGGTAGTCCAGGTCCATGATGTAGTTGCCCACGAGGATGGTGGCGGACCCGTGCATGCCGGCGCCGTTGCCGCTTATCTTACGGCCCCCGACCACCACGTCGTTGAGGGGCTTGAACTCGGCGGGCACCCCCAGCCTCCTGTAGCCCTCCACGGTGACGCCGAGGATCTTCTCGAAGAGGCGGTCCACGCCGCGGGGCACGGCCCCGCTTTCCCCGCTAACGATCTGGTAGAAGACTTGGCCGCCGTCGAGGTACGTGGCTCCGCCTCCCTGGCTGCGGCGGATCACGGGCAGCCCCTGGGCCTCCGTGAACTCTAGGTCGATCTCCTTCTCTAAGTCCTGGTGGTAGCCTATGCACGCGTAGGGCGACGCCGGCTGAACCAGTATGAGGGTGTTGGGGCTGGAGCCCCTGTCCACTGCCTCGGCGACGGCCTCGTAGAAAGTCTGCGCCTTGTACGGCTCGGCCCTACCCAGGTCTATTAGCCGCCAGTTCTCCAATGGCTATACTCCGACCTTCTCTATCTCTTCCTTGAGCCAAGCCTCGAGGGCGTCCTTGTCGGTGCCTGGGATGAGCGTCTCGAGCTCGGCGTCCAGGTTCTCGGGCTCGATCAGTGCTACCCAGCCGTCTCTGTACGGGGAGTCGTTGATGAGGCTCGGGTTATCGGATAGACCCGCGTTGATCTCGACGATGTTTCCTGTGAGGGGCATCTTAAGGCTCCCCACCCACTTGCCGCTCTCGATGCTGCCAAGGGTCTTGCCCGCCTTCACCGTCCTCCCCGCCGGGCGTGTCTTGATGCTGACCAGCTTCCCGGCGGCGTCTGCCGCCCACGCGTTGTAGCCTACGCGGGCCTTCCCTTCCTCCATCCGGACCCACATGTGGTCCCTGTGGTAGTAGAGGTCGTCCGGGAAATCCTGTCCTTCTATCTTAACCATTTTTACCACTCAGATATTGATGCGTCGCCTTATATGCTCTATGAAAGATTTTTAATTGGGCTCGTGAATTGTTCGTAGGCCGAGGGTCCGTAGCTCAGCAAGGTCAGAGCGGTGGCCTCTTAAGCCATTGGCCGAGGGTTCGAATCCCTCCGGACCCGCCATCCACCTCGAATTTATACGTATTTATATGATGCGAACCCATTTTTGCGAATTCATCTGCCACATGTAATAAAAATAAGAAAGGGGTTTACCGTTTGCTGAGCTCCTCTATGCTCACCTTGGGCTCGTCCCTGTACTTGAACCCGCCCGGCGGCGTCCACGACCCGAACTTTCTCAGCCCCTTAGCCAGATAATGGCCCGAAGGCGTCTCGGGGCTAAACAATGGATGGGCGAACGACGCCTCGTCCTCCGAGACCAGCGGCTCCACGAGCTCGTACTCCATGGAACCGCTTTCCAGCAGCCTGCACGTGTTGGCGGTGATCCACTGGCTCATGCCGACTATTCCGGTGAACTTCTCGTCGCCCGGGTTCATGACCTCCTTCTCCTCGGCTGCGCTGCCGTGGATGCCGGGCGCCTGCACCGACATGTCCAGCGCAGCCACGTCTATGGCCACCATGTCCCGGGACGCCAGGACGCCTAGGTTGGGTATGACGGGCCTGTCCGAGCCTGGGACACAGTCACAGGCGGGGGCTATGTCCATGGCGTAGGTCAGGTAGCCGACGTTCTCGGGGCCCATGTGCCTGATGTAGCCTGTGGCGGCGTCCCCCATGGCGACGAGGAACCAGTTCCTCCAGTCCCCGTACTTCTCGCGTCCCCAGAGGTCGCACCTGAAGAGGGGCCGCTGGTGGCCGAGGCAGCCTATGCAGGCCTCTGCGTCCCACTCGGCGTGGTCCTCCTTGATCCTGATGGCGCCGACGGGGCACATGTTGTCGCAGAGGACGTGGTCGGGGCACTCCTCGCCCAGGCAGTTGTCGCCGTTGAAGCTCCAGCTGTTCCAGCCCACCTTCTGGTGGAGGCAGAGGTGGACGTCGATCTTTCCTCGTTTGCTGCTGCAGCCGATGGCGATGTTCTTGATGCTGCCGCCGTATACGCCGCTGCCGTGGCCCTTGAAGTGGCTCACCACTATCATGGCGTCCGCGTCCGCGATTCCCTTGGCCATGTAGCTCTCCTTGAGGAGGAGCCCGTCGGGTATCTCCACCTTGACGTCGTCGGTGCCGTAAAGGCCGTCGCTTATTATTATGGGGCAGCCCATGCTCTGGGGCGTGAACCCGTTCCGCGCCGCCGTCTCGAGGTGGAGGTCGGCGGTGCTTCGGCCGCCGTAGAAGTAGTAGGGCAACGTGGTGGTGTCGGTGACGAAGGGCTTGCCGCCGTTCTCCTTAACCTTGTCCACGATGACCCGTACGAGGATGGGGCGTAGGTACGCCGAGTTGTTCCACTCGCCCATGTGGCACTTCACGGCGACGGTGTCGCCCCTGTCGAAGCACTCGCCCAGCCCTGCGTGGTCGAACAGCTGCTGGGCCTTGGCGGGTATGCTGGATGGGAGGCCGCTGTAGCGGTCGTCCATTTGGTAGACCTTGCTCTTCATGTCCATGGTCTCCAGAAACTGGATACTGATTGGGTCTATCCTTATTTAAGCACTGACAGTCAGGTGACGACCATGCTCCGGCGGCGGCTCTCCTCCTCGATCTCCTTCGCCTTTTCCTCCACGGCGTCGACGGCTGCCTTCACCTCGTCCAGGCCTGCGCCGGCCTCCAGGGCCTCCTGCACCTCCGTGGCAGCCTCCTGCATGGACTCCGCCATGGGTTTCCCCGCCTTCGTTCTCAGCCATATCTTGTTGAGGTTCTGGGCCACGACCTTGGAGGCCCGCCTCACCCTATCCGCCTGCTCCTCTGGGAGCCCGCCGTGCACAGACACGGCGTCCAGCGTCTCCTTCGCCGACTTCATGGGGTGACTCATCTAAGTCCCAGCTCCTCCCCTAACGCCACTAGTCTCTCCTCGAACGTGTTAAACCTTGTTCTCTGGTAGCCTAGGCGGCGGCTCCTCGACGTGTCGTACCAGTCCACCGCCGTATAATGCTCCGGGTAGACGGGCTCCACCTCTACGCCTAGGGCGCCGTAGAACCGGTTGAGGTACTCCTCTCCCTTCATCTGCCAGCTCCTGCCCCCCGCCACGTTGTAGACCGCGTCCACGGGGCCCTCGTCCATGCATCCGACGATGGCCCATGCGGCGTCCTCGACCAGGATGAACTCGACCCTCTGGTCCGCCCTGTAGGCCACCTCGTCGGGTAGCTCAAGCACGTCCGCGACGCTGATAGGCGCCAGCCTGAGTATGGTGTAGGGGTGCCCGGACGCCTTGACGGCCTCCTCGCCCGTTATCTTGGACTCCGAGTAGTTGTTATGAGCCTTCTGGGGGTGGGTCTCCTTTATCGGCGGCTTCTCGCGGTGGGTGACCCCGTAGGTGGCTATGCTTGACGCGAACACGATGGGGGTCTCGGGCGGCGACGCCTCAAGCACGTTCAAGGTGCCCTGCACGTTGACCCTCTGCGTCAGCTCCCTGCTCGCCTCGCTGACTGGGGGAAGCACGGCGGCAAGATGCATCACCGCCTCGACGCCCCTGCACGCCTTCTCCACGCTCTCCGGGTCCGTGATGTCTCCCCTGTAGATGGCGGCGCCGGGAAGCGACTCCACATGGCTCNNACGTGGCTCCAGTTGACGTGGGGCAGGTCAAACGCCCTTACGCTGTGCCCCGCCTCGGTGAGCTGGGCAGCTGCCCAGTACCCGAGGCGGCCGGCTCCCCCTGTGACAAGTATGGTCATGTCTGCCTCATGTTTGGCGTCCGCGAATATAACAGCGTGGATGATCCTCCATGATTATTATACTGCGGCTATCTCGGGTGCTCAGGCGTTTATTTTGTGGGTCAATGTTTCATCAAGCCTATATATCCTGCTTCAGAGCGTGATGTGAAACCAGAGCACGCGTCTAGTGTCTACCATGAAGCCCGGGGAGAAGAAGATCTGGAAGGTGATCACGTCTTCAGACCAGATGCTGTCATTCCCCGAGATCCGTGAAGCCACGGGTCTGAGCGACCAAGAGCTCGCGGATGGCCTCAAGAGCTTCCTCAAGATAGGTTTCATAACAAGAGACATAGAGACCGGGCGGTATAGGCTCCCCTACGCCATGAAGAGCCGCGAGCTGTACACCCAGGACTACGGCAAGAAGGATCTGGGGGTGGCCGACCTGTACCCCCACGTGGACTGGGACAGGCTCGACCTGCTCAACAGGAGCAAGGAGCTGCAGGAAAGGGCCCAGGACGCGACGTCCGCCGGCTACGTATTCGGGGAGTTCATCAGGTCCAAGTCCACGGGGCTGGAGCGGAGCCAGGCCTTCATGGACATCTGGGAGAGCAGCGTCTACCAGCTCTACGGCTTCATAAAGTTCCTGCTGGACATCATAGTCTCCGTGGACTTCGACGACATCGAGGGCAAGGAGAGGTTCCACAGGAACGTCCTGGAGATATTCAAGACCAACATGGACGAGTATTTCTTCTCCGTGCTGCAGAGCCTGGTGTACTTCGTCTTCAAGAACAGCGACCTGATGGACGAAGATTTCAGGGACTGGTGGGCCCGTCTGGAGCTCAAGGTGTGACCCCTGGGCTGGGTTTTTTAAGCTGTGAGCCGTGTAGCTTCAACGTGATCGTATGGTTCTTCCGGTTAAGGTATTCGAGATAAGGGGCGTAGAGGGGGACCCCAGGGACGGGCTGATGGGCTGGAGGGAGGTCGAGGAGGTGGAGGGCGAGGAGACCCAGCTTGTGACGGAGGTCATCGAGCTTGAGCAGGTCGAGGACGCGGTCACCGGGGTGTTCAGCCGGGACTTCATGAGGGAGCGGGTCTACAGGCGACGGACACGGATGACGCCGGAGACCGAGGAGGCTCCCTTCTGGATCGTTCCCCACGAGGACAGAAGCTTCCTAGCGGTGATGGCGCCCAGCGTCGCAAGGGGCGTAAAGAAGATGCTATCCAACCACGTGGCGGTGAAGCTTGGCGAGATACTGAACGTTGACGTCCGTGAGAGCCGGATAACCAGCGAGACGCTGCAGAGGCTCCACGAGGGTAACCCCAAGGCGACGAACCTCATCTGGTTCGACAACGTGGACATACCCGGCGTAAACAAGCTGTGCCTCAGCGGCGAGGGCCTCGCCGACACGGGGCTCTACAAGGACTACATGGACCACGGCATGATATGGTACGTGGTGTTCACCAGCCAGGCGAAGGGCTACACGGTGGGCGTCACCCGGAACGCGGTGGTCACCAACTTCAGCAAGAGCACCATGGAAGAGTTCATAGCATTCGTCAGGGAGGATATACTCAAGCTCATCGAGAGCTAGACCCCCTCTGACCGCCTCAGTTTATTAACCTGTATTCCCATCGTTTCATGATGACCGAATCCGAGCTCCACGAGGAGATGTGCGAGGACTGCGGCCAGCCCTTGTTCCTGGACAAAGAGGAGTGCAAGGCGTTCATCGAGGACAGGCTGAAGCAGGGCTTCATGGTCTGCAGCTGCTGCGGGGCAAAGAACAAGATCAATTAATCCATCTCCGCTTCGATGACGTATTTTCCGTCTGTTTATAACGGGCATCAGGATGGATCAACCGACGCGCCCAGCGTCTCCACCCACATGTTCAACTACACGTAAAAGCCCCGGAACATGAACCTCTGCAGATGGCTGCTGGATGACCGCGGCCCCACCTGCTTGGACGTCCACGGCGCCGCAACCCGGGCCGCAAGGGTCGACGCCGACAGCCAGGCGGGGCACAGCGCGTACGTGAAGCTGCTCAAGAACAGGATAAAGTTCTGCAGCAAGGTAGCCGGCGACGCTTTGGTGGCGCATCCGCCGAGGTACCTGGAGGATTTCCTCGAAGAGACATGGACGGCGGCACTGAAACACCTGAAAGCCTCTTAACGGCCCCAAAACTACCCGGCGAAGCGTCTCGGCCATCGATAAAGCTACCCTTATTAATTCATCGTAAAACGAGTATAATATACGGTAAGGCTTGCACCGAAGGTACACACGCGCCACGCTCATAGCTGCACTCGCCCTGTTTGTTATGTACAGCGTGGTATGTGCTAGGCCAAGCGACACGGTTCTCTTGGTCAACCTCGACACCGCGATAACAGGCGCCACCACAGAGATGATGGAGGACGCCGCCAGGGTCGCGGCGAACATCGACGCGCGTCTCATCCTCGTGACCGCCGACACGCCGGGCGGCGAGATAAACGCCGTGAAGGACGTCATGAACCTCTTCGAGGCGTCGCCCATCCCCGTCTGCTTTTACGTGCACCCGCCCGGCTCCTCGGCTTGGAGCGGAGGCACGTACCTCCTCGTCTCCAGCCACGTGGCCGCCATGTCCTCGGGCACCAGCATCGGGAGCGCCCAACCCGTTCAGCTGACGGGGGAACCCATCAACGACACCAAGCACATAAACGCCCTCTCCGCGCTCATGGTCAACCACGCAGCCCTCCATGGCCGCAACAAGACCGCGGCGCGCAGGTTCATCACGGAGAACCTCAACCTCGGCCCAGAGGACGCCCTCAGGTACGGCGTCGTCGAGGTAGCGGCGGACGACGTCCAGACCCTACTGGACAGGCTCTCTGGGAAGGCTCTGGTAAAGACCGAGACCGAGGCAGGGACCAGCGTCTGGAGGCTGGTGGAGGCGGACGAGCCGGTCGACGATGAGACGACGACGAGGATACAGTTCACGGGGTTAGACGACGCCGACGTGGTCGAGTACGCCCCCAGCGTCCAGTCCTGGCTGCTCCAGCTCATATACGACCCCGGCGTCGCGTCCATCCTGTTCACCCTCGGCTTCTACCTGTTCATAATCGGCCTACAGACCCCTGGCCTCGGCGCCGAGTTCGTCGGCGCCCTCTTCCTCCTGCTGTCGCTGATGGCTTTTCAGGTGATAGGCGTCGAGCCCATGTCGCTGATACTGTTCACGGTGGGCTTCGTCATGGTCCTGGCCGAGCTTAAGATGCACACGGGGTTCCTAGGCTTCGCCGGGGGCCTGTGCATCCTCCTAGGCACCTTTTTCCTGGTTCCGTCGCCCCACTGGCTTCTCGCCCCCGAGGCCACCAGGAGGATAAGGAACACCCTCATCGGCGTCTCCCTCGTCTTCCTCGGCGTCTTCGGGGCGCTCATCTACAAGGTCTCGAAGGCGAGGGGCCTGAA
>JABAOC010005258.1_pt1 | contig 29538 bp, 21 predicted proteins | sample 7062161 | NCBI WGS metagenome assembly JABAOC01 (sample SAMN14538625, study PRJNA623070) | marine sediment metagenome | biome: marine biome [ENVO:00000428]; feature: marine pelagic biome [ENVO:01000023]; material: deep marine sediment [ENVO:00002113] | place: India: Gulf of Khambhat ... | reverse complement strand
AAAGAAGAGTTATTTGCAAAGGCGTTGGTGCCTCCGGGAAAAGATTTTGAACTTCACAAACCTTGGATAGATCGTGTGATCTTGGAATGTGAAGAATGCGGTAGCAAAATGATCCGAGAACCCTTTGTACTCGACTGCTGGCACAACAGTGGCGCCTCACCTTACGCTAGCTTTACAGACGATGAATTCAAAAGGTTTGTTCCAACGAACTTTTTAACTGAAGCTATAGATCAAACTCGAGGTTGGGCAAACTCACTTCTCCTTGAACATGTTATATTAATGGGCAAACCTGAAGCTCCCTACGAAGCATTCCTCTTCTATGGTTTTGTTCTGGATGCCAAGGGAAGAAAGATGAGTAAGAGTCTTGGAAATGTCATCGAAGTCAACCCGTTACTTCAAGAACGGTCAGCTGATGTTTCCAGATTCTATCTGTTATGGAAATGTTCGCCCATTGAGTCCATGAACTTCGACGCCGAAGAATTGAAGGGACGCCCCTACCAAGTTCTCAGCACCCTTTATCACCTCCACAGATTTTTCATGCAAAACGCCGAATATGACAGCTTTGATCCTCAAAAACATACGCTTCAAAAGGCCAAACAAAATAAGGCTTTGAAAACGCCTGATCGCTGGCTCCTATCCAAACTACAAGGCAAGGTTAAGAAATTCACTGAAAAGGCCGAGGCTAGTGAATTTCACTTCGCTCTCAATGAACTAGAGGAGTTTGTTGTAGACTTTTTGAGCCGAGAATATGTTCCTATGATTCGACGAGATTTATGGAGTGACGACCCCGAAACCTTGAACCGTCGACTAGCCGTTTATGCAACCCTCTGGCACGTCTTGAAAACGCTCGTTCTTCTCTTCAACCCCGCGACTTCATTCTTAAGCGAATCCATGCACCAAAAGGTCTACAGAGAATTAGACAAGAACCTTCCTGAGACGGTGAACCTTGAAAGCTGGCCTAGACCAGATGCAACCTTAGAAGATGCCACTTTAGAAGAAGAGTTTGAAGTTCTACTACGGTGCCTCCCCTTGGTATATTCTGCTCGTCAATCCGCTCAGCTAAAGCGCCGATGGCCACTAGATAAGGCTGTAGTAGTTGCAGCCGAAAACGTTCAGAAAGCCTTGAAGAATCTTGAAGAATTGTTTCTTGAGCTCGCAAACGTGAAGAAAGTTGAGTACATCGAAAAGCTTCCAGAAGGTGACTTGAAGAAGTGGGCGTTGGCTTCCGACGTTGAAACCCACGTCTTGCTTGACACACATCGGGGTGAGGCTTTAGAAGGCGAAGGCCTTATGCGTGATCTAGCCCGCAGAGTCCAAGCCCTTCGAAAAGAACTTGGATTCGTTCCAACAGATATACTTGACGCGGTTCACGTTGCAGAACTGGACTCGAAGGATGTAAAACTGCTGGAACCATTCCTAACCGAGATGGCGGAGCTTGTTCGCGCCAAAAAGGTTCACGTTCAGGAAAAACGAGGCGAAGCCAAGGCAGAATGGTATGAACGCAAATTGGATCAGAAGAAAATCTACGTTTCTATATCGTAGACAATATCTCAAGACCGTACGCACGATACACCCAATTTTAAATAGCCAGAAAATAATATAGCCAAAACATGGATAAGAAACCTCTTCCAACTCGTTCCGCTTGGCCCATGTTGACATTGGCTTTCTTATCATCTTTCACTATGCATCTTCTCCTATTTTCTTACTCTCTACTCAAAGATCCAATGATATCAGAAATGCAACTAACATACACGCAAGCTGGATTCATCTTCTCTATGAGCGTCTTTGCTCTTGTCGTTCTACGTGTTCCTTGGGGCCTAGTAATAGACCGCATTGGTGTCAGGATCGCAGTTGGGTTAGCTTTGACTATTCTCGCAGTTTTCGGTGTTTTCAGAAGCTTTGCAATTAATTACGAGGCGCTATTGTTGTTCCAGCTTTTCTTAGGAGTCGGGTTCGCAGCGATTATGCCTTGTTTACCAAAGATTGTAGCTTCTTGGATTCCATCTGAAAAAACTGCTTCTGCGATGGGGGTGGCGATTTCTGGTTTCGCTTTGGGCGATATTGTTGCGTTGAGTGGAACTCCTTACTTGTTGACTCTGCTGGGTAACTGGAGGCAAGTCTTTCTTGTGTATGGAATTTGGGCATTTGTTCTCGCCATCTTCTACTGGTTGGCTTTCATGAAAATGCCAACTCATAGTGGTAAAGTAAGCCTCAAGTCTGAAGCAGACAACAATTCAATTACTCTGGAAAAATTTTTGGGACTTTTAAAAATGAAACAGCTTTGGCTACTAACAGGATTATACCTTTGCGCTGGGGGAACCTACGATACTTTGCTTATTTGGTTACCTTCTTTGCTTGAATCCGAAGGCCTTTCACCTATCACCTCAGGACTATTTGTATCGATGCTACCTATTGGATTTCTAGTAGCTTCCTTCGCAATAGGCATCATGTCTGATAGAATTGGATTACGAAAGCCTTTCATACTAGTCTTAGGACTCGTAAGTGGACCCACCATCTACGCTCTTGGGATATTACATGCTTCAGCAGCATGGTTTTTTGCTTTAATTATTGGTCTTTGCACTATTAGCGTATTGACTTTGGTTCTTACGATTCCTGTTGAACTAAAACAGACGAAGCTTTCGTTGGCAAGTGCGGTGGGATTGATAACCTCCGCAGGAAATTTAGGTTCATTTCTGATACCCGCAGCGGTGGGCTACATAAAAGACGTCACAGGGGCTTTCTTTTGGGCGGTTCTACTTTTGGCTGTCTTGGGGGAATTTATGTTTATCCTCGGTTTGCCAATAGTTGAAACTGGATGGAAAAAGAAACGAGAGACAAATTTTTCCCTAAACATGATAAAAAAGAAAGGAAGAAAGAAATAAAGTTAGGCTAAAACTTCAAGGCGAGCCTTTATCATTCGCTTGTTTCAAAAAGCAAATAATTGCGTATCCAGATGCCACAATCACTCGCTTGATATGTATGGACACGTCAGCATTCCTTTGCAATTCATTAATTCTTTTATATATATTCTTGTGGTGCCTAATCTTCATGTGTACTATTCTTTCAACTTAATCTGCATGCATACTTCCCATAACTCAACCAGGATAAGGTATGTACGACATAGGTTTCACGTAATACGCGCATAGGAAAAAAATAAAGTCAGTTATGACATCAGTAAAAATGCCATCCGGAAGAGAATTGGGGTTGCGGGTGTTGATAACATAGGTGTAGCCACTACCTTTCCTGTTCTCAATGATGAAAGCGTTAGGCCAACTTTGATCGCCATCAACCCAAGCTAGAACTGTGGAGTTTTCGCTAGGATATAAACCGTATTCGAATTTCCAGAACCAAGCACCAGTTTCGTCTGGGTCAAAGTAGTTATAGACCGTTCCATTCCATGGGTACCAAAAAGTATCTTTTGTAAACGTAATGTTATGTAAAAATGCATCAGCCTTTATGTCCAAAGCACCTTCAATTGGACTGAGGACATGTAGGCCGAACAGTGAACCATAACTTTTAGTCCATGCATAAGGATCTTCAAGGTTATCCACAGTTTTGTTAGTATGGGTAAATGTGAGGAACGAGAAGAAAATTCCACCATTTTGAACATAATATTCAATATTGTCTGCAATGGTGTCGCTTATTAGGCTCCATCCCAAGGCAATAATTACCTTGTACTGTTTCATAACCGATGGTAGAGTGTAGATAGAGATAATGTCCACCATCCCAAAGGGCAACCCTGTGAATTCTTTCGCTATTTTAGCACTACCAATCTGCCAGTTGTCGCCAACTCCTAGGAAAAAGTGATTCAAAAGCCTGTAGTCGAAATCTCCCTGTCTCTCGGATTGCACCCATAATCCCCAATTCCGACCTCGACCACTCCAACCGCTCTGCCCAATCATGATTGCAATAGAGGAATTATACTTTGGCCGGCTATACCCTATTCTCGCTCCTTTTTGCAAGAAGGCATAGAATTTTTGAATTACTTTTCCGTAACCAGTTAGCTTTCCATCCGGGTCTAGGATGATGTATTTATTGGACCAATCGCGCGAGAGAGTTCCAAAGAAGCAACCTTGCTCAAAGAAAAAGTATTTTGCTCCATGAAACCATCCTTCATAAAGAGCTCTTTCGACGTCGTTGGGCGTGAAAGCTGGAGGTTTTGTCCATTCCCTCCAGGTGTCCACCCACAACCCCCATGCAGGTATGTTGTAGCTGTTAGCCATTCCTCTAGCTAGGCCTATCATCAATTCAACGTTTGGAGCGTTGAAAACTTTGCTAAGGAACACATCACAAAATGAAGTATTTGCTGAGACGTAACTGAGTACGTTTTCCTGAAGGAATATCCTAGCGCCACTATTGTTGAAATCTGCTAATTCCATCCGGCTCGTCAGCTTTGTAATAACCTCCTGTTCTGCTTGAAGCCGATGATTAACGGTTCCAGTCGAGTTGTCTACCCATAGAGTGCCATCGGTCTGCTTTCCAGTGATCTCTGAAACTAAGATGCCTAAAAGGCGGGGATACTTTGATTTCCAGATTGCAAACTGGTTAGGGGTTATTCTTATTTCGTGGTCTGAGGCGTCATAGGTTTCAAAAATTGTGTAAAGACCCCGATTGTTTGCTTCTCTTATTGACTCTTCTATCAAGGTCAGGTTCCAAGCTTCATCCAGAGGGTGGAGGACGACTAGATTGCCAAGTTGAAGATCTTTCACTTTTCTTATGCTTCTTAAGATTGCTTGATGGTCGCTTTCGAGGATCATAATTCCCATGAAAAATTCTGGTTCTCTATGGCTTAGAAAATTCTTTAAAACTAAAAAAAACGAGAAGAAGAGCAGGAGTAAGAGAATTGCTGTTAGAAAAAAGACGAATACCCTACGCCTTTTCACGCCCACTGATCTCAAATTAAATTTGCCGTCCTTACCATAGGTCAATTCCGCTAGTCTCAAACATGTGAATGAGCAAAATAGAATTTAAGGTCAACTGCAGGGCCTTGAATCTTTCGCGCTCCATAATTTGCAATTAGCCCACCTCAGGAAGTTCAGCTATTATCTTCGTTAGTTTCAATAAATGTTTTTTCCGCGTGCATTCGCCACTCTGAAGAAAACAAAAATGTTGAAGACAAGTTTTATTCTTTTTGGCTCTCTAAGATAGAGAGATGCGGAATAACTTAATTATTCGACGCCTAAACATTCTCGCGCCTTATTGCATAGATAACAAATTTGTCATTGTCAAAAACTCTATCTAAAATTGGAGAAGCCTCCATGTTTGACAGAAAACGCTGAGAGTCAATAACAATGAATTTGATATCATAGTCCTCGATGTATGTCAGAAAGTCCCTTCCTTGAACAGACAAATTCGTATATTCATCTAAGAACTTCTTCAGATCATCCTGCGTCCCCCGTTCAATATCTCTAGACTCAAACGAGTATGGAAGAACAGAGAAAGAAACTTCGCGACTCTCCTCCTTTGTAAAGTTACCGAATTCGTAACCAACTCTCAAGGCATCTATGACACGATTACCTAAAGCACCAATGTTTAGCCAGTCTGGGATCTCAGCAAATTCAAAAATCACCTGCAAACCATTCTCTACGTCAAATATCGCTGCAATATCGCCACTCCAATCGTTTGGAGAGTACTCCACCAAAGCCCAAATACCGCTCATATTAACACGAGAAGGGTTGTCCCAAGGATTCTGCCACTCAAGCACTCCAGGAACAAATGCTTCCTTAAAATCAAGAGAGGGTTCCGCGAAACAAAAAACTCTCATCTGAATGGCTATAAGGTCTTGAAGTGCCGTGAACCTCCATACATGGTTGACTACTGAGCTTTCGTTGTGGAAAGTAACCACCTTTTCGAGCGTAAACAATTCATGGGAATACTCAGAAACCAGTTGTGCTTCGGAAATGGATTTTTGCGTCCAGTAAATCTTTTTGCTGATTTCAGAGAGTGCAACCACTGCTGACTTGCCATGAATGTCTTGCGCACGCGTATAATTCAGAAAAACATAGCTGTCAGGAATACTGAGCACTTTCATCCAAGTATTGTAGACCGAAACGTACATGACTTGACCAGAAATTGCGTCACCAAAAGCATATTCTCGCGAGAGGGTACGAGTGTTCTCCATCTCGTAAAAGAGATATAAAACTGCCTCAGCCACCACATTTCTTCCACCAAAACGAGGATTCTCCTCTTCTATAGTCATGTGGTCGGAGACTGCACCTAACCAAGCCCCAGGTTTTTCTGAAACTACCACCACACCATCCGGAACTGAAAAGCTCTTTAACCATTTGCCAGCGTCGTAACCTGTGATTCCAGAGACTCCGTAGAACTGAGGAAAACCTTGAAGCCTTTGAAAAAGAAGAAATCCCTGAAAAGAAAAAAGAATAACTAGTACAGCTAACGTGAAAACCCGGGCAACATCCCGTGTCTTGCGTTTTCTTTCAACAGAAGAAGAGACTCTTGATGCTATGAAAGATGGCAACATCACAAGACTGCAAACGGTTGCCCCAGCAAAAATCGCAATTGGCGGTGCCAGAAAGTAAATGAAGCGTTCATAGGGTAGATAAAGCCCAAAGAGATAGGAAAGAGACAAGAAAAAAGGGATGGCAAACCACAGAATAAGCAAAGGATAAGCGCTCGTTGTCTTTCTTCTCCTTAATAAAAGGAAGGTTAAGGGGATGCCTGCCCATGCTAAGAAAAGAACTGCCCCAAAGAGTTTGATCAAAGAATCGAGACCCACGTAAGGTATGCTGTAAACATATTTTTCCATCTCAAAGAAAACGTGTGAGATAAGAGCACCGGAATATCGCAATATGACCTCAGCGTACCACACCAATATCGCCAGGCCACAACCTAAGAAAACAGCGAGAAAAGTTAAGAACTTCTTCTTTGATTTAATCGTGCCAATAAAAAAGGTAGGAACAAACACCAGCATGAACACCAAAGTTGAAAGTTGATGCATCAACACAAGAGCAAACGCCACTAAAAACAAAAGGAAAGTCTTGATTGAAACCACATAATTCTTATTCATAATATAAAAAATCAACGTGATGTAGGCAATACCTAGAAAATTTGCGTATCCTCCCCAAAAGATCATCTCAAAAAGCGGAATTGACAAAACCGTGAACATAACTGAAGCCACGGCAACTTCTCTCCCAAGAAATCTTCTGGCCAGCAAATACGTAGAAAGCACGATTAGCACATTTATAGTCGCAACTACAAATTTTAACATCAAACCAGCGACAACGATATCAGCGGTACCCGCAAAGAGAAGCAACACCGCCGATAAAGTGTGAAAAAGTGGAGGGTACCATGGAATCTCATTGTAGGCAACCCCCTTGTTTACAATTACGGTTTTCGTTTTCCCCAAATGCACAGCTGGATCGTTTCCCGGAAGAAGACCACTCAACGACATCTGTTGTACTGTAACAAGAAAGACAGCGGAGACGGCAACGAAAACGATAACAAGTTCAGCAACGGATCGCCCAGCCTTCGGCAACATGCATCCTCCAAACCGACAAGAACCAACACATATGATTGAGATGGTTACCTATAAAAACATCCACAATTCATTTGACAACTTGAAAAACAATAAGAATGCCCACGATTGTTCACTAATCGAGGTTTCGGGTTATCCGAGAATTTCGAATATTTTACTGATCTCGCAAACAATTAACGTCGTTTTGTGCCTTTCATTTTTTTCTAAACAGCCTTAAGCAATGCACGCGTGTAGAATCTAAAGTACATCGTCAAGCGTAAGGCTTTTATCTATTAAGATTGGGGACCTTGAATGTGATCTAGTGTTGAGGGACTAAGGATGGATTGGAAAATTATCTTGTTGACCGCATTGTCTGCTTTCATAGGAAGTATTGGACAATTGGAATTTAAACGAGGAGCAACCGATCTCCAGTTCGACATCAAGATGCTATTAACAAATTATCACTTAATCATCGGAATCGTAATATATCTCGTATCCACCGTCATCTATGTTTACGCTCTAAGCAAGGGGCAACTATCCGTACTCTATCCTATAATAGCTACATCCTACATATGGACAAGTATATTCGCCAAAATATTCCTCAACGAACCTGTAGGTACAACTAGCTGGATAGGTATCTTCTTTATTCTATTGGGGATCGCACTAATTGCCACCAGAGCAAGCTAATAACTGTCATTCGTCGTAACGATTCTATGCCACAACGAATGCACAAGCAACCCTAAACTCGCACGCATGAAAAAATTTTGGCGGATGTTACCACTTTTTTTGTTAAAGGCATTCTGCTCGTTATTTTACATCCTTTTCCACATTTGGTTCAGGAAGCTACCAATGCTAAGATGAAAACGTTTGGTGCATTAGGTTTCTATTCTTCTTTCTACGCAGGTCACGCCGTTAGTTTCTTCCTCTCTCCTCTTAACTGCCACCCAAGTTTCAGGGCACTAATGCCCATGTATTTTATGTCCGCCCTTAGTTTAACCTTTGTTTCTTCACTCTGAACCCATGTTATCGGTATCTCAACCACATTACACCCGTTCCTAAGTGCCCTGATTATGAGCTCTGTATCCCAAAACCAGTGTTTGTCTTTGACTTCATCTAAGAGAGGCTTGACGGTGACTTTCTTGAATGCTTTGAAGCCACATTGGTGGTCGTGGACGGTAGATTTGAAAATCCATCTCACCATCCAGTTGTAAATTCGACTAGTTAGCTCTCTCAAGAAAGATCGTCTAACTACACTTCCTGTGAGTAGTCTAGAACCGGTTGCTATGTCCGCCCCGTCTTCGATTGCTTTTATCAAATCTGTAAGATGCTGCAAATCCATTGATAAATCAGCGTCTACGTAAATCACGATGTTGCCATTCACCACTTCAAATGCTTTCTGTATAGCTTCTCCTCTTCCCAAACGCATATCGCTATGTAAATGCTTCACAGCAGAATCTTTATTCGCCAATTCATATGCGATCATGTCTGTGCCATCAGTACTTCCATCTTCAGATATCACTAATTCGAAATAGATGCCAAGGTTTCGTAAAGCCCTCTTGAGTTCTTCCACGCATTCCCTAAGACGATTTGCTTCATTGTAAACAGGAATGATCACGGAAATTTTTCCAAGCAAAGTCTGTAGACCTTCTCAATCATTTTGCTGGTTGCCAACACTTTCCCTACAGTAACATGCAATGTTCTCGTTGCCTTTTTTATGTAGTAAGTGAATTTATTAATTGCCGTAAAGCAGTTAGATGGAATAAATCATTGTGGATGGCCTAGCACGTTGATCCCCGCTCTGTCAGACATTGTGAGATATTTCAACAGATGGCGTTTAGTTCTTTCAATTTTTCTTATAATCTATTCGGTTATTTTGTTGCTAGACTTGAGTTATATGACAATCCAGTGGGATGAGACACCGCACATATACGGCGGTTTGTTGCTTAGCCGTGGACAATTTCAGGAATATACTCAAGCAGGGTCTATTTACCCACCATTATTTGATATCATAATCGCATTCTACTTCAAGATCTTGGGTTCAAGCGTGTTCTCAGCCAGACTTGTAGCTCTTACCTTTGGAGTCCTTACAATCTGGGGTGTTTTTGAGTTTGCCTATCGATTTTACGGGCCGAGTAACGCTTTGCTTTCAAGTGTTCTATTGGCGTCAATGCCTGGTTTCATCTGGCTTTCCAGAATAGCGTTAATCGAAACTATGTTAATCTTCTTTTTCGCTATCTCACTGTTCCTATTTTTCTCTTGGATGTGCACAAAAAACGACAAGATGTTACTTCTGAGTGCAATAGCCCTAAGCTTGGGATTCCTTGCTAAGTATCAGGCCTTGGTCGGCTGCATAGTCATGTTTGTTAGCGTTTTCTTTCTGTGGAGAGAACGTATTCTAGCTAAAGGTAAATTTTTACTAATCCTCATTATTGCCGGAGCAGTTTTTTTCCTATGGATCTTTTTTACTTATCAGCAACATGCTTCCGGAACGCTTGGAACGTGGCTTTACGTGCTTCAGGTGGGCAGCGAGGAAAAACTTGCGTACAGTACGCGATTTCCTATTCCAATATTCTACCTTATAGAGATAACTTATCCCTATCCTGATGTCCATCCGATTTCGCTTCCCATCTACATCTTTGCTATACTGGGCATAGGTATCTGGTTATTTAAGAGAAGGCGGGTGGACAAGTTTTCTCTGATATGGCTCTTTGTAGTTTACTCCGTCTTCACGGTAATCACTAACAAACATTGGCGTTATGTAATGCCAGTTTTCCCCGTCTTAGCAATTTCTGCCTCTGATTTTATCTTGTTCATCTGGAATAAAGCAACGAACTACTTGAGAGCGCATCAAATTAGCTTGAACAAAAAGGCAATTGTTAAAGTTGCTACCGCTATTCTTGCATTCTTGGTGGCGACTTCGGTTCTTTATAGCTCGCGAGACGCTTACTTATGGATTGAAAAAGATCATATTGGTGTTCCTGTTAAGGAGGCAAGTCAATACGTAGCTGACAGAGCAGCTCTTAATGAAACGATAGTAGTTTTATGCACTTCAAATTTGTTTAACGTAAACGTAATGAAGTTTTGGCTACAGATATACGATCCAAACCAAAGGCCTCTGTGGAGTTACCCTGAAAAGCCAGTTGACGTCTACACACCCATCTTAAATGTAACCGAATTGATTGAAGGCTGCGAAACTTTGAATGCGAAATATCTATTGATATACGAGTATGGCTTTCTACCGTTCTATAAGTCAGAGATGACGTTCCACGAGGTGTTTGAAATGTTACTTTCCACAGACAGGTTTGTTTACGAGGGGGTGGAGTTCGGGGAACCCCACCGCAGGATCTTCGTAATTTCTTTTTCAATATCTTAACGGTGCATGCCTCAATATGAGTTTAAAAGTATAAACTCGAAATCTTCTTTAAGTGTTCATAAATTGAGCACGAAAAATCCGCTTTAAATTATTTCGTGTCAAACTACTTTAAAGATCGCCACTTTTGGACTCTTGTAGACAACTTGAAAGTTGGGATCATTTGAAAATTTTGGATAGATTCCTTGATCCCTACAGACAACAAAGGAAACATCGTAGTTTTTAATCGTTTCAAGGTAATCCCATGTGCTAAACTGAAATTCCTCTTCTGCTATTTGCTGGGGGTTGCGTAGGTATTCTGAATATGTTTCCAGGATCTTTTCGTACTTCATGCCATCTGCGTCAAACACGCCAACAAGAAAATTGATTCGAATGAACGAATTCTCTTCAGTCGTGTACAGGAATTCAGCGCCGTCCATTCTTACTTCCGGATATTGTTCTTTGAAAATTATTTGGGCACACACCTTTTCGTACCAATCATAGAGACCCATCATCCATTCATTGAGCTCCAGCCAGCCTTCCCTTTTTTGTAGTATAAGGCTCACCCATCCGATACTGACTTCCGCCTCCAAAGTTTCTATTTCATATGATAGCTCGGCAAATCGGACTCCTCGATTTACTTCTAAGGTTTTTTCAACCTTTAGAAAATCATTTTCACGGGTTATTGTTAAAACTACTGAGTCTTCGCTCAATGAAATTTTGGGAGACTCGACTATTTTCAGGTCAAATAGGTCAACGGTTCCTCTGGCGTCTTTTCGTTCGAAAAATATTGATGTCTCGTTGTCATCGAAGTGAAACAACGGGTGGGAATATCCCTTCTTTGTTTCGATGGAAAAAATTGGGTTATGGCGTGCAATATATGGTCCGTCCTCTCTAACTTGGATTAGGCCGTTGTCGATGTAGTAGTCTGTGTCAAGGAGAAGTTGCGCTGACTTTGCTACCTCAACTTCATGTGAATACAACAAAAATTCTAGACCAGCAGCACTAAGTGTGCTCCTCTGAGCAACGCCAGAGAGCCACCATCCGTAAAAGTGATCAGCGACGAGGACTGCTGAATCCGCTGTTTTCTTTTGTATCCACCCCATCGCAGTGACTTCAGGCCTCTTTACAAAGGTGTAAAAATCAATTTTTGTTGAAGCATCCATGGGGGTGATCAATGAAGGCGATAAGAGATAAACACTTAATAAAATTGCAGGCAAAGCTATCTTTAAAGCTACTTTTCCAATCCGATTCCATTTGGCTAGCGAATATTTTTTAATGGCAATTAATACGTAGCGAAATAAGTAGAATGTGGCCCCTGAGAGTATTAAAATTCCAGGAAAATCTGCGAAATACATAAACCTGGAATAGTCGACGAATACGCCAACTATATACGCTTGGGTCATAATTAAAGGCACTATGTACCATACTATGAGTAGTAGACTCGCACTATCGACGTATCTTCCCCTAGAGGACTTGAACATAAAAAGCGTTGGAAGAACAGCGCCGATCAAAACTAGAATTTTGATGTCTACGTAGCGACTGAGGAGGATCAATTTTCTATTCTCTTCTAAACCTCCTAAGAACGCTCCTTCCGAAGACATGCCAAAATAGAAGCCAGAGACTCTGAGCAACCACGGAGACACAAATAATAATCCTAAAGCTACCGAAATTGAAAAGAAACGTATGACTTGAAAGCTGTTTGTTCCCTCAAGCTTCAAAGCCTTGCTTAGTAGCAATAAAGAGATGTATAATATTAAGATCGGGAATAAAACAAACAAACTGAATAGGTGCGTAAGGATGAGACTACCGAAAAGGAGTGCCGCTGCAAACAAGTTGAAATTGTCCGAACTCATCGCGTCTTTGATAAATAGGTAAAAGGTTATGAGAATTAGTGTAAGCGAGATCACGTTGGTGTAGCCTCCCCAACCTAACATTTCTAGGCTCAAACTTGAAACTGTTACAAAAAATGCTGACAGGAATCCTGCGCTGCTGCTCCTCCAGATTTTGCTTGAGATAAGATACGTGGGAAAAACTGCGAACGAACTGAAAAAAACCGCGATGAGTAGCTGTGCAAAAAGGAGCGGCATCCCCGTGAAGAAGACTATGAAAGATATGAAAAAGTGGTATCCAGGCGGGGTTGCAAGAGGTTCTCCACCCATATGATACGGATTCCGAAGAGGCAGTTTTCCCTCATCGAGAATCAAGTTTATGATGCTACTGTGAAATCCAATGTCTGCGCTTGGTAAGTATCCGTTATGAAAAATAACACCAACCCTAAACATGAGTGCCATAATGAATATCGCGAAGAGCAGAAGAGTTCTCTTGTGATCCGTTGTCAACCACCACTGAAGCGAATCTGACTACACACTTCGGTTGAAGAAGATTTATTATTTTCTGAATGCCAATCTGATCCGAAACGGTCGCAAACAGGACAAGCAGATGATAACGCGGTTTATTTCTTTGATAACATGCAATACGCGCACATACCTCCAGTTTCTGCGCGCAAACTTCAAAATCATCTTTTTAAAATCTTGCTTAATTATATAAATAAGCACATGTTGTTTTAGCTTGTTTAAGAGTAAATGGAGGAGTGAAATGCCATCATTAGAAAATGCTATTCTAAAAGTCATAGAGACTAAACAGCCGAGAAATGTGAAGACTTTGATTCAGCTAGTCCAAGAGCAGACAAGCGCCAATCTCGAGGACATTATAAAAGAAATCAAGAATATGCGACAAAAGGGATTAATTGAACTAGAAGAACCAACAGCTCCTACAAATAGTTTCAGTAATTTCCTATCTTCAAAAAAGAGTCTCTGGTTCTGGGTTACTATTGGCTTGACTCTTTTTGCATTCATTTCTATCTTATTCTTTCCAGAGATTGGAACACCATTAGCTTATCTTCGTTATGCGTTTGGCTTTGTTCTTGCAGTCTTTCTACCAGGGTACTGTTTAGTCGAAACTCTTTTTCCTAGGAAAAAATCGATGGATGTGATTGAGAGGTTCACTTTTTCCGTTGGGCTAAGCTTCGCTGTCACAGCACTCGTTGGTCTTTTTTTGGGCTTCACTCCATTTGGCTTGACTTTGACAACAGCGCTTCTTGCTCTAGGCTCCATTGTTATTGTTCTGGCGCTTGTAGCTTTGAACAGAAAATTCAAAGCAGAAGAGTTTGTTCTTTCTTCTCCTGAAGTTCAAGTGAAAAAAAAACAGACTTAATTTTTTCTACGGAACCAGATAGAAGCCCTAAACTAGAGATATCTTTTCCATTTTTGTACAGATTGAGTGAAGAATTTTCGACGTAGAATTCGACAGTCACTTTCTAGTTTGCATTCACGTTTTTTATTCTAGATGCTTAATGCGTGTATGCCTTTTAAAAAAACCATTCATAAAAGTTAAAAGAATGCTTCTTTTTACTTTTGGACGCCTCATTTGTATGCGTCCTATCGGTCTTTCTGGTAAACTTTAAATTTGCAGGATAAATCTTTAACCCAAGTGTTAGGAGTATCAATATTGGTCCCAATTAAACACACCTGTTTACAGATTCGTTCCTTAATAGACAAGATTGTGAAAAGAAATCTAACAAATGGAATCCTTTTTTCAGGCGGCTTAGATACGAGCATTCTTGCATTTGTTGCATCTAAATATTTGAGTTTGAACGCATTTACAGTTGCTTTCAAAAATGCGCCCGCATTAGACCTTGAATATTCAAAGTTGATGGCGGATCTGCTGAAGATGAACCTTAAGATTCGTTTTTTCGGAGAGGAGGAAATGTACATACATATTCAAGAGGTTATTAAGGTCCTGAAGGTTTTCGACCCCATGGGCGTTAGGAACAGCGTAGCCGCCTTCGTCGGTTTAAAACACGCGAAAGAAAATGGAATCAAAGGCATCATGACAGGCGACGGTTTGGACGAACTCTTTGCCGGTTACAGCTGGCTTTTCACCCTCAACGAGAAGGAACTGATGACAAAACTGTCCAGTATGTGGCAAACAATGCAATTTCCTTCAGTGCCATTGGCAAATTCGCTTGGAATTGAGGCTAAGACTCCCTTTTTAGATCATGAGTTTAAATCCTTCGCCTCCAGCGTTGAACCAAAATTGTTGATAAGAAATGAAAGAGGCGAAACTTGGGGGAAATGGATAATTCGCAAGACATACGAGGGACTCTTGCCCGACGAGATCGTGTGGAGAACAAAGACTCCCATAGAATTTGGCTCTGGAACCACAGTTTTTCCAAAAGTCTTTGGAGAGAAACTCTCAGATGAATATTTTCAGGAGAAAGTGAGGAAATATCTTGAGGAAGATCAGGTTTCGATAAGAGATAAAGAACATTTGTTCTACTATGAGATCTTCAGGTCCCTTTTTGGGATACCTTTTGAGGTCTTCTCAAACGTACAAGGTAAACAGTGTCCTTATTGCAAGTCAAAAGGCGGTAATGAGAGAAGCAAATTTTGTAAAGTATGCGGCGCTTATCCTATCTAGTTTCTTTTTATACTTAGAGTGCTGCCAAATATTGTAGGTGGAGCCGCTTTAGAATTAGAGGGCGTTCGCATGACAAAGAAGTTGAGAGTCTCGGTCTTTAACACGCAACCACCCCACCTCTACTTTGGAGGCGTTGAACGCCGAATAGTTGAGACGGCTAAAAGATTGGTAAATGAAGTTGAGACGAATGTTTACAGCGGTACAAAGAAGGGCTTCAACAAGACAACCGTTGTCAGCGGAACAACTTTTATCCCATGCTTTTCCACAGACGTGCTATTCCCTTTGGACAACTGGTTTTTCAACAGAAACCTTGCCAGAATTTCTACTACAATTAAGGCGGATGTTTATGAAGCTCATACTGTTAGTGGCTACGGATTTTTGAAGGCCCTTAGGAAGAGGAGTATTGTTAAACCCTTTATACACACGATTCATGGCGTTCTTGCAGATGAATATATACAATCATCTAAAAGCGTATTTCCAACTCCTCGAACAAAGCTTTCTCAATTTTTTATGCGGTACCTCTCAAATATTGAAAAGGAGACAGCCAAAGATGCAACCCTAATAGTCACTGTTAGCAAATATTCATCCAAAAAGATAGTTCAATTATATGGTGTAGACGAGAAGAAGATAAGAATAGTGCCCAACGGTGTTGATCTCCAAAAGTTCAAGCCTGTTCAGGACTATGAGAAAGCTAAGGATAAAATGGAAGCAAACAACAAACAATGTGTACTTTTCGTTGGAGGATTAATACCAAGAAAAGGAGTGCACTTCCTTATTGAAGCGGCTAGACAAGTTGTCAAAGAAAAAAAAGAAACCAGGTTTATAATAGTTGGAGACGGACCACTCAAAAACCATCTTGTTTCCTATTCAAAAAAGCAAGGGGTTTCAGATAATTTTGTTTTTTTAGGAGACGTTAGCGAGTTTATTCTTCCCAAGTTATACAATTGTGCCGATGTATTTGCCTTGCCATCAATCCAAGAAGGGCAAGGTATAGCGTTATTAGAGGCTCAAGCCACGGCCAAGCCAGTTGTTGCCTTCAACGTGAGTGGAATCAACGAGATTGTATTAGATAAAGAAACTGGACTGCTGGTTAACCCTGATAGCTACGAACTAGCCAATGCCATTTTGAATCTTCTCTCGAATAGGTCTTTGAGAGAGAAAATGGGGGGTCGTGGGCGAAAATTCATCTCTGAAAATTTTTCGTGGGACATTTGTGCTCAAAGGATGCTTCAAGTGTATTATGAGGCGTCACAACACACTGAGTCTACATCATCCATCCAAATGATTGGTTAGACAGTTCTCCCATGCACGTCAATTTGCACAGTCGTACTTGTTGACATAGAGAGGTTGTTTTTGTGTCCACCACGTGTGCTCAAATTATGTTGTGTTCTAAAACCAATTCGAAGCTTTTTCATCAAGTTAGAGTGCGGTTGTTTGATTGAAGGATTTTTCAATACGTTTCGAAAGTGCGTCGTTTATTAGTTCTAACCTAAACCTGACTGTTAGAGTTTCACCGTCACCAGCTGTGCCTCCAAAGCTTATTCTGGCCGTGAAATTTGTCATAATCTGACGGCAAGAGTCAATAGTTTGGTTTAAGCCATATTTGCTGTTCAGACAGATTGTAATGCGAGCAGACGGACTTGAGAAAGCGGTCCGAAATTTTTCCTGCTAAAGTTTGGATTTGACGGCTCTGAGGAGATGTGCGAAAGCTGTTCGAGATGCTGAAAAACCATACATACCCCCTTTGGCGAACATGCGTAGAACGTAAGGGGGTCGGAGATAGAACCTTTGGAAAGCTTTCTCACGGATTTCTCTCAACTCACGCATTCCCAATGTTGGAGTTTCAAAGACGGGAGTCGCGGTGTCGTATTTGTTGAAGTCATCGATTTTTAGCCAACCCATCTGCCTCACGTAATCGAACATTGGGGTTCCTGGATAGGGTGTAGCTATGTAGTAGCCCACATCGCTCGGATTTAATTCTTCAACAAAATTCACGGTTTCCCATGCGGTTTTGCTGGTTTCACCCGGAAATCCGAGGATGACGCTCGCGATGGTCATCATTCCAACCTCGTCTGCCCATCTGAAGGCTCTCCTTGTCTTGTTGAGGCTGAGTTTTTTCTTCATTGCTTCCAGAACCTGTTGAGAGCCGGACTCCACTCCAAACCATATGGCAATGCATCCTGCCCTGCTCATTTTGGATAGTAGGTCTCTTGTAACCATATCTACGCGGGTTTCGCAATCCCATTTTATCTTCAGCCTTCGATCCTGAATTTCTTCGCATATTTTCTTGACTCTAGTTTGATCCACGGTAAAGGCATCGTCATAAAACGTAAACTGGTCTGCTCCATACTTTCGATGGAGGAATTCAAGTTCGTCCACGACGCTTTTTGGGCTTCTCATTCTGTATCTTCGGCCAAACATCCTGACTGCAGAGCAAAAATTGCACCAAAAAGTGCAGCCCCGGCTTGTGGATAATGGAAAGACCACTTTGCCGTACTTTAGAAAATGTTTTATTGGAAAAAGATGATGGGCTGGAAAGGGTAGGTTGTCGAGGTTTTCAATGTATGGTCTGTCTGGGTTCTTTACAATTCCCTCACCATTTCTGCAAGTTATGCCTACAACATTATGGAAATCCCTGCCTGCCTCCAAACTTTCTGTAAGCTCCAGAAGGGTGTTTTCCCCTTCCTTTCTTGCAACAACATCTAGGTATGGCCATTCCTCCAATGCTTCGTCATCCCAAAATGTAGCGTGGCTTCCCCCAAGAACGGTCAAGCAGTCAGGATGAACTTCTTTAGCGATTTTTGCTATTTGAAGTGCAGATTTATACGTAAGGGTGGTCGACGTCATTCCGACTATGTCGGGTTGTTGTTTGCTGATTTCGTTTCTAAATTCGTCATATGTGAGTTTGAGGGCTTGGCAATCAATTACATCAACTTCATACTGATTCTGCTCTAGGACAGCAGCCAAATATCCAATACCTAATGGGATAAAGGGTTGATGCTGGTGAGCGCCCACCGGGTAGGGTGGATTCACGAGAGTTATGCGGGTTCTCATGTTTTTCCCCTGAACATTTGCCCTTTTAAAAATAGATGAAGCGGCATGCTTAATATGTTTTGCACAATTGTGCCAATACATATGAAAACAAAGATCAAATGATTAAAAGGCATCGAAGCGCACCTAAATTGCCTAATAAGGGAATAGATAGAGATTCGTTAGTAAAAGTATTGGCAGCATGAAAATTATAAAGAGGATTATAGCTATATTACGGATTTTCAATGCTTGAATTATTTTTTTTGAAGTGAGCTCTTCGACTTGATCCCCTATAACGTAGTGTCCAGGTTTTTCTAATTGTACGCGGAGGGCTCCAGCCATAGCTGCCATTTGCCATCCGTGATTTAAGCTAGGAACCTTTGCTTGGTCGCGGTGAGAAATTGTCCAAGCATTTTTGTAGTCTTCCCCCAAAATGGCTGATGCCAGAATTATGAGAATTGTGGCTAATCGCGCTGGAATGTAGTTAACTATTGTGTCAATTGTCGCCGAAAACCATCCAATGTTGATGTGCTCGGGATCTTTGAATCCCACCATTCCGTCAAGAGTGTTGATGGCTCTGAAAGCGACGGCTCCTGGAACACCAAAAAAGGTGTAGTAGAAGAAGGGGGAAAGTCTAAAATCTGTTAGGTTTTCAGCCATTGATTCAATGACGGAAGAGACTATTTGTGGACCCGTTAAATCTTTGTTGTCTCTTCGCGAGAAGTGAGCATACTTTCTTGCTTCTTCTAGGTCTCCGGATTCGATAGCTTTTGCCGCAGCTCTGCCCCAATCTGTTTCAAGTTTTATGCAGAAAGTCAGTTTTAGGATCAAAGCGGCGACGAGAACATAAACGAGAACCCCAAGTAGGGTGAAGATAAATTTCAACCCAAAGAAGACAGGTAACGTAAAAGACAATACGACTATTACAGCTAGAAAAATACCATTCAACTTTTCTCTTTTCGGAATAGAGTTCTTGAAATGAGGTTCAAGTGCTTTCGTTAACTTACCCATCCAGACTGTCGGATGCATTTCGTAGTATAAGGACTTCCAAGGAGGCGGTGGGGGATCTCCTATTATCCAATCTATAATAATGGCTAAACCGAGAACGCAAACCGCGATTACTACATTTGTCATGTCTGTCATCAGGCGAACGCCACTAGGAAACTAGAGACTCACATTTGCTGATAGCTTAGAAGACTTTAAATTGATTGCTATTAGAAGCAGTAATCTTTCCATGCCTCTCACATCCTCTGTGATGAAGATAAGCCTCGTTTTCCACGTTATGTGTGCAAAGAAGATGAAGGCGAAGGTTTGAAATTACTTCTCCTTTTGTACAGTTTCAGGTCATCCAGTCAGCGAATAAGTTGTCAAGGCCTCTAAAATTCGAAACATGTCTTCGCAATTCAATTCAAGAAATTGATTTCGGATAAACCACTTTACCGCCCACAATAGTCATCCTCACTTTAATATCGTCGATTTTGTTCAGTGGAGTTCTTCGCGGATCACGGGAAATAATTGCAAGATCTGCTAGTTTGCCTTCCTCAATCGAACCCTTGATGTTTTCCTCAAAGGAGGCGTATGCTGCGTTAATCGTGTACATGCGCAAGGCCTCATCAACGGTGATTCTCTCCTCAGGGAAGAATTGCCTCGTCACGGCTGCTTGGATACCCGAAAAGGGGCTTGTCGGTTCCATTGGACAGTCTGATCCGCCGGTAACCCATATGCCTTCTGTGATGAGAGTCTTTAGGGGATATAGCCACCGAGCTCTTTTGGATCCTAGGCGGTCAATTACTGACCATACCGAAAACTCGGAAATGATTGTGCTGGGCTGCACAGATATTAGCAACTCCATTTTTTTGATGCGCCGAATCAAATCTTTGTTGAGAACCGACGCGTGTTCTAAACGATAGCGATGGTTTTTTCGGGGCAATTCCCTCAAATTTTTTTCTAGGGCATTCAATACAATATCTATGGCTTGGTCGCCCATGGCGTGTATAGCCAAGCGAAAGTTGGCTTCATGAAGCTTAGCGACTAACCCGTTCATTTCCTCTTGAGTGTAAAGTAACGTTCCATTTGTCGCAAGATCATCACTGTAAGACTCGTTTAGAGCGGCCGTTCGCGCAGCTAGAGAGCCATCAGCAAAAATCTTGACACTTCCAATCCTTACGACGTTATCTCTAAAGTCTTTGCGTGAGCGTAAATTGGTTATGTGGTCTAAAATATCTACTGGAAATATAATGTAAACCCTAAAAGGCAGTCTGTTTTCTGTACGGAGTCTTTTCATGATTTGGATCTCGTTCAACGATGAAACAATCCAGTGTACACTAGTCACTCCGGCTTCCACAATCTTGTCGCATGCTAAGCTAGTGGCTTCCAAAATCTCTTCTTCAACGGGCTCTGGAGTAATCTTCCATACCAAGTTCATTGCGTTCTCTTGCAAAATGCCCGTGGGCTCACCTGTTTTCGTGTCTTTTTCAATCGTACCCCCTAAAGGAGCGCTTGTTTCCTTTGTTACTCCAGCTAGAGCCAATGCTTTTCTGTTGACGACACACATACGCCCACTTAGATGATAAAGGATTGCAGGGTGATCTAAAGATACCTCATCCAAGTCCCGAAGGTTTGGATAACGTTTCTCGACAAAATTTGTTTGATCCCACCCATGACCTAAGATCCAGTTTCCTTCAGGCGTCTCCTGTGCACGTTTCTTTACTCTCTTCTGCATCTCTTCGATGGACCTGACATCTTTTAGTTCAATCCACGTTAAGAACCTTCCAAAATCAGTAACGTGAGCGTGTGTATCTATAAAGCCTGGAAGAATAGTTCTTCTCTTTAATTGAATGACTTTTGTGTTTTTTCCAATCCACCTACTGATCTCCTCGTTTGTGCCGACTTTGAGGATTCTGTCTTTTTTTATGGCTATCGCTTCTGCATGAGGTTGAGATGGATTCATGGTCAAAACGTTTCCATCAATTAAAACTAAATCTGCCCCCATCAAACGTCACTCCTACATTTGGTGCATGAACTGTGTACTCCTAACAAGTTCTGTGACCTTCTCTCAGAACGTAGGAAAGGCTGTTGTTTTATCGTTCTTAGGAATGTTGATACACCTCTACTTTGCGGTATGCCTTGATAATAAGTGTGGGATAGTTCTTGCGATCTTTGAATAGAAGATAATCTATCGCTTGGAACAACAAGCTTGGAAGCCTTAGTCAAGTTCACCCGCACAGTGCTAAAATCGGCAAACTGGAATAAATGGAAACTCCTGTCATTTATGGTTGTGGTGATTTACGTTTTCCCTTGTTGTAGCATGCTATGCTTGTACCATGCATGCATGTATGTAGTGAATTTTCTTGCCGAGACCCTGGTATGTGAGCGCATGCTAGATCAGATCCGAACCAGTCGCCCGTTTGGGCGTGGGCTCTGTTTCTGCATCCGCCGCCGCATATTTCACGGTATTCGCAGCCTCCGCATTTTCCCTTCAATTTGTTTGGGTCTCTTAGTTGTGGGTAAAACTCTGATTTTTGCACTTCATCCCAGAGTTCTTTTAGGGTTTTTTCTCTGATGTTTCCGATTTTTAGGCCTTCAGAATAAAAGCAGGGTATTACATCCCCATTCTCAAGTATACTTAGGTATCCACCAAATAGGAAGTAGATACATTTACCTGCGAATTCGTTGTTATACCATTCCCAAAAGTTTGGTGGATTCCTCTGTTTGACCACACGGGCGTAGAAGGGACAATGCACATGGAAATCAAATTTAGTTTTATATTGTTTTTGAGTTAAATCGTATATGTGGTTCAAGAACCATTCATACTGCTCAGGGGTTGGCTCCAGGTGTATATTTTTTTGTGCTCTTCCGGATGGAACTAGGTGATTGAACCACACAAACCTTGCGCTGTACTCTTCCGCTAGCGCGACCACGTGGTCTGCCTCTTTGTAGTTAACGGTTGTAGCTGCCATTGATAAGCCATTTAGGATTCCAGCCTTTGAAAGTTTTTGAATAGCTGAAAGAGCTGCTTTGTATGAGCCCTTTCCCCTTAGGATGTCGTTTGCTTTTTCTGAGCCATCTATGCTGACGGATGTGAAGACCTCGTTTTTAACCAAGTTGTCATAAATCTTTCCATTCACGAGATAACCATTGGTTAGTAAGCATATCTTAAGCCCTAGGCTTCTCGCGTAGCTAATTATATCGAAAACGTCTTTTCGTAAAAGAGGCTCTCCGCCCTTCAATCCGAACCATTGGGAGCCGAACTCGTAGATTTGGTCAACCAGACGTAGTCCATCTTTAGTATCTAATTCGTCGGGGGCTGGTTTAGTACTTGCATTGACATTACAGTATAGACAATTAAGATTGCAAGCTCCAGTAGCTCTCCAAGAAGTAATAAGCAATGGCCCCTCATTCTTCGACGACATTTTGACCATTCGCGGTTACACCTTACCATTTAAAAAAGATTCCGTATTCAAACTATGCGCCCGTGCAATATTTTCATCAGCAAGACTAAACACATATATCATAAGTTTGATTTTCCTATGAAATACTGAAGGGATGGTTTATTGCAGAAAAGAAGGTTAGGTGGAACAAACCTTCAGGTTTCCATTATCGGTTTTGGTGGAACATGGATTTCACAGCTAAGTATGGATGAGGCAAAGAAGGTGGTCCAAAAGGCTTTTGAATTGGGCATCAACTACTTTGACACGGCGAAATTAGATGGAGATAGTGAAGAAAAGATTGGAGCAGCGTTGAAAGATGTAAGAGATGAGTGCGTTTTAGCTACGAAAACCGCCTCAAGAACGAAGAAAGAATCGTTATCAGACTTTAAGAGTAGTCTACACCGACTTAAGACAGATAGATTGGATTTAATCCAACTTCATGGGATAGATGATGTAAAAACGCTGACGAAGGCAATTGGTCCGAATGGTTCACTGGAGACCTGTAAGAAGGCGCGTTCGGAAGGCTTGGTGGACTTCATTGGAATCTCAGGCCACAAGCCTCATGTATTGCTAAAAGCCATCGAGACAAATGAATTCGATACGGTACTAGTGCCCCTTAATATAGTAACGAGACAAGCTTTGGAAGAATTGATACCGCGCGCAGAGAAATTGGACATCGGCGTTGCTATAATGAAACCTTTGTCAGCCAAGACCTCCAAAATCATAACCTGCCTGTACACGCCATCCCTCTCTCTGCTTTCTGATGAGCCTGAATTGAAAACCATGTTAGGAAATGATAAGATTTCAATGGTGCGCAACGCCCTTAGATTTGTTCTGGCACAAAATGTCTCCATAGTGATCTCGGGATTAAAATCAATTGAGGAAGTTGAAATCGCCTCCAAAGTGGGAGAGGAGTATAGCGGATTAACAAGAGATGAGGAAAAACGTTTTAGGGTCCAACTTGACAAGAATCACTGCCGAGATTGTGGACTCTGCCTACCTTGCCCTCAAAACCTAGATATAGCCGCTATACTCAGGTTCTATACACTCTCCGCTACGTATGGACTAACACACTGGGCTAGGAAGCTGTATGGAGGACTCGAAGTTGGAGCAGATAATTGCACAAAATGTGGCGAGTGTGAACTGGAATGCCCGTACGAGTTACCTATTATAAATATGCTGCAAAAAGCTCAGGTGGATCTACAGCACTAGTTACTAATCCCGTCTCCTTTTTACAAATGCAGGCATTCTTAAGGCGCGTAAACCTAATACTAAACCTTGACTTAATGAAAGCAAGGGGAAAACTTGAGAAGACTAATTGCAATCTTGGCGGTTCCACTCAGAACGCGTGAGCCCATGTCAAAAATTCTAAAAAGACAAGTTCAGGGACTTGCGTTTTTGTTGTCGCACCCGCTCCAGCTAAAGCGAATAATCATAAGAGAGACACGTTATAGACAGAGATATCAGAGTAAGCGAAGATGGGTGGAGTGGCAAAAATATGATACGTGCATGGCGGCGGCGCAGCACAGTACAGCTGTGGCGCGTGCGCGCCCATTAAATGTGCAGAGAATCCAGACCATTGCGGATATGGTTAGTCATCTAGGCAATGGTTTGATGGTCCTGGATGTTGGTTGCGGAGATGGAACTATTAGCAAATACTTGTGGAAAATGGGGAATTACGTGACATCAGTAGACTTGCCATATATTGTTACTCTAGCTCACAAAAGTCAAGTTCCATTAGTTGTGGCTGGTGACGCGGAGCAATTAACCTTTGCTTCGAACAGTTTCGATGTAGTTTTAGCCTCTGAAGTAGTAGAGCATTTATGGAATCCGCACAGTTTCTTAGACGAAGCTTACAGAGTTCTTAGAGAGAATGGACATCTAATAATATCTACCCCTGAAGGGAAAGAAAGCTTACGTTACGACTCTCACAAATACTACTTTACAGTGGAAGGCTTAACACAGATGCTTGGTGCAAGATTCACGATACGCGAAGTCAAACGCTTAAAACCAATAGGTGCCCCAACACCTACGATTATTCTGTTATTACGTAAATCAGGGATAACAACAAATTAGTAAGAGTGATCTTAAGTATTTAGAGAATTTCGGTTGGCAGGTCTATGGCAGGAAAAAAAATCAGAATATCTCTGATCAATCCGCCGCTTTCTCCCGGCGTATCGAGGCATCCTACGGGAGTTCCAATCGGCCTAGCTTACTTGGCAGCCGTTACTGAGAAAAGGGGGCATGAGGTTAGGGTGATAGATTGCCTCCCTCTCGATATGGATTATGCCGAGATGAAACGGGAAGTTGTTGCTTTCGAGCCTGACATCGTTGGAATCACGTCCATGACTGTTACCTTTCCATCCGCTCTTCAAGCGGCTCAAGTTTTAAGAGAATCTTGCCCGGCAGCTTTGATTGTTTTGGGAGGCCCCCACGCAACATTCATGGATGTTAAAACTCTAAGGGAACGTGCTGATGTGGATGTTGTGGTCAGGAGGGAGGGAGAAGAAACCCTTTTAGAACTTGTAGACTGCGTGGCTGAAGAGAAAAAATTTGACAAAGTCGCTGGAATAACATTCAGGAATAATGGAAAGATTGTCCAAACTCCAGATAGGCCTTTTATTCAAAACCTTGATGAACTGCCATATCCAGCTTACCACCTACTGCCAATAGAAAAATATAGACCGGGAAAATCGATTTTCGGAAAGAAAATTCTTCCTATAATAACAAGTCGAGGGTGCCCCTTCCAATGTTCCTTTTGTGTTACGAGTAGGATGGTTGGCAAGAAGTTTCGAGTAAGGAGCCCAAGAAGTGTCGTTGACGAGTTGGAGTGGTTGAAGAATGAGCACGGGGCTGAAGCCTTCTGCTTTTACGATGACGCGCTGACGCTTGATAGAAAGAGGATACTTGAGATTTGTGAAAAAATTAAGAAAAGAAAGATTGGGATTCCATGGGATTGCCAAAGTAGGGCTGACAACGTCTCTAGAGAGATCTTTGGTGAGATGGTTGATGCAGGATGTCAACTAGTCAACTTTGGAGTCGAATCTGGTTCTCCGCAACTTTTGAAAGTAATGGGAAAAGGAACTACGGTTGAACAGAATGAAAAAGCCATTAGGTGGGCAAAGGAAGCTGGTTTGCTAGTTGCCACATCTATGGTCATTGGATACCCCGGAGAGACCATCGAGACTCTAAAAGAAACCTTGGTTTTCCTCTACAGAGTCAAGCCCGATGTGGTTTACCTATGTAACGCAACGCCCTATCCTGGCACTGCATTATATGACCTCATCAAAGATTTAGGATGGAAGATGTCTGAAGACTGGAGCAAATATGACACTGTAGATTTTGCTTTTGAAAATCCCTCTCTACCAAAGGAACATGTCCAAAAAATGAGAAAAGAGTTTTACAACCGACTTTATTCTCCACTCTACATCCTACGCCACTTTTACAAAAACAATCTTTATAGCGGCGTGCTTGCTCGAACGGCGGTGAGCCACCATCTGTGGCGAATCAAATCGAGTTTATGAAGGCGGTATCAAAACAGTATACTGAACTCTCTTTCATGTAACCGTAAAGATAGAGTAATAGAGGTCCTGACAAGTAATATTGGCTCTAGGGTTTCCCTTGATATGCCGAACCTTCATCAATAGAAGGAACTACAAACATTTCAACATTTTTTGCCGCATACTTAATCTTATAAAGGGACGAATCTCAGCTATGTACTCAATCATTGGGAAGTTGAGTAAAATTTGAGGCACAGAGCGTTAGTTCTGACAATTGCGCTTATAATTATTTCTGTGTCTCCTTTTGTAGCAATTCATTGGCTTGAGGATAGGCAACGGTCGATCCCAGATTTCTTTGTTGGTGTTGAATTTGCCTATGGTAGCGTCAGCGACTGCAGGGACTTGGTGGATAAAGTTAAAAATTATACAAACCTTCTTGTTGTAGGCTCACCTGAAATCTCCTTCAATCAGACGTGGCTAAATGCGACATGTGACTACATTTATAACGCTGGGCTGTCTTTCATCGTTTTATTTACATCCCCCATAGAATACGAATACTATTATCCCTACGTATGGATTATTAAAGCGAGAGAAAAATACGGTGACAGATTCTTAGGCGTGTATCGTATCGATGAGCCCGGCGGAAAACAGCTAGACAATAGTGAATTTATGTATGTCCAAGAGGCGGAAAACTACACTGATGCCGCCCAGAAGTATGTCAAATATCTCTACGCCCATCAAGAATATTATTTGTATTCTGGGGCTCAATTGGTCACTGCAGATTATGGTCTCTACTGGTTCGATTACAAAGCTGCCTATTATGCTGTTTTCGCCAACTTTGGCTGGAACCACAGTAGACAATTGCATATTGCGCTATGTAGAGGCGCAGCTGAAGTCCAAAACAAAGATTGGGGTGTTATGGTTACTTGGACATACAGGAATCCTCCTTATATAGAGTCAGCAGAGGAACTTTACAACGATCTAATTTTGGCCTACCATAACGGGGCGAAATATATGATTGTTTTTGATTATCCAGAGACTGATTATTCAGAGTACGGAATATTAACTGATGAACACTTTAAATCATTAGAAAACTTCTGGAATTACGTGAAGGATAACCCGAGAAAACATGGAAGCATAAAAGGAGAAGTAGCTTATGTTCTCCCAGAAAACTACGGTTTCGGATTTCGTAATTCCAATGACACTATCTGGGGATTATGGGAAGCTGATGAACACTCCGAAAAGATTTGGGGCGACGTCAACCAGCTCATAGATGAATATGATTCTCGCCTAGACATTGTTTATGGTGACCCAAAATTTAACGACGCCATCAAAAGTCACTATAGCAAATTATTCTTCTGGAACAAAACAATTACATGACACATCAGAAGAAAGATTTGCACCAACCTATAAGGAGACGATATGATAGAAAAATTTGAAGAAAAAAGATATCCTATTTCGACAGCCCAAGAATCTTCAGGGAATTAAGTAGCTAAAGTAACTTCTACGAAAAAGTTTTAGTCTACATCAAGAAATTGACGAAAAGAGCGGAAGGCTTCTTAAGATGCTTAGAAAACCTTCTCTTCTGATCTTTCTGAGTATCCTCTTTGGTGATCGATGGAAATCTTTGTGAAATCGCTTCTGAATCTTTAGCAGCGAATCATAATTGAAATTCTCCGTTTTGGGATAGACCACAAAATCTTCTACTCGATCGTAGAGCCCTTTCTGTAGTATTTCTTCGTAAAGAGGACTAAGAGGGTATGCTATAAAGATGTTGAACTGACACCAGTCAGGATCCAGACTTTTTGCAAAGTTAAACGTGGCTTTCATGTCGTTGACTGTTTCTCCAGGTATTCCCAACATGAATGAAGACGCGGTACGTATTCCTTCTTCCTTACAAAGCTTGAATGTGTGGACCACTTGCTCAATAGTAATACCTTTAGTTATCTTTTCCAAAATTCTTGGAGAACCAGACTCGACTCCAAACCATATAGTCCTGCATCCAGCGGCTTTCATTTCCCTTAGTAGCTCTCGTGAAATCAGATCAACTCTGGTATCACAAACCCATTCTATGTCTAGTCCCTGCTTTTTTATGAGTTTACATATTTCTACTGTTCTCTTTTTATTAATCGTGAAGTTGTCGCCAATGAAATATATTCCTCTTGAACCGAATTCATTGATCAGATAATTGATCTCTTCTACAACTCTGGGGGCACTAAAGGCGCGACACTTGCTTCCCCATATTCTTTTAGTCTCACAAAATGCACAATTAAAGGGGCACCCCCGTATCATATTCATGGTATCCACAGGTTTAACGCTCAGAAATTCTATCTCTCTCTCGTAGAGGTGCATCGGCAGTAAATGCCTTGCTGGATAAGGAATCTCGTCTAGATCATCTATTAATTTCGGAGTGGTTTTCACTATTCTTTCTTCGTATCTGTAAGCTATACCAGGAATCGAAGCGATAGCTCGATCGTCTCCATGTTTTGCAATGTGTGTCGAAAGTTTCACCATTGCACTTTCGCCTTCTCCCATGACAACATAGTCTATCTCCGAATGTTGCAACATGCTGTCAGGCAGGAAAGAAGGATGGGGCCCACCGACTATTACTCTGCTAGAAGGAGAGACCTCTTTAATTGCTTTGGCCGTCTCAATACATCGTTGATATGTTACTGAACCACATGTTATACCCACTATTTCGGGATTAAGTCTTTTAATCTCGTGTTTGACGTAATCGATTGGTTGCTTGAGCAGATAATTATCAAGGATTTCTACCTGGAAACCCGCTTCTTCAAGAACCGCGCCAACATAAGCTAATCCCAGCGGTGGGAACTTCCTTCCAATAATCCACGGTGATTTGGTGGGCGGAGCGGTGGTCATCAATAGAATCAATTACAGCTCTCCTCTGGTCACATTGTGGATTTTATGGTATTAGATAAATTTCTCAAATAAGAATATTTAGTTACACGCGCAAAACCAATATTAAACCTTAACTTTTTAACCACAAGCTCAAAACGTAAGCGAGCCCATGCTGAATATACTCAAAAGACAAGTTCAAGGGTTTAAACATTTATTATCGCACTCTCTCCAGTTGAAACACATCATTATAAGAGAGAACCGATATAGGCAGAGGCATCAAATTAACCGAAAGCAGTGGAGAACCAGAAACATAACGCACACCTGCATATACGCATTATGCAGGCGCAAGCGCGCAGGAAAGGAGAAAGCAAAATGAAAAGAAAAATAATTGTTGGTTTCATCTTGGGTGCTTTG
>JABAOC010010767.1_pt4 | contig 29587 bp, 50 predicted proteins | sample 7062161 | NCBI WGS metagenome assembly JABAOC01 (sample SAMN14538625, study PRJNA623070) | marine sediment metagenome | biome: marine biome [ENVO:00000428]; feature: marine pelagic biome [ENVO:01000023]; material: deep marine sediment [ENVO:00002113] | place: India: Gulf of Khambhat ... | reverse complement strand
ACAACATCTGATAAAGCCTGTGCAAATTGTTTAATACCTCCACCTGCTAGACGACCAAAACCCTCAGAGATCCCTAACATCTTCTGTCCCAAAACAGACAAACCTCTACTAACTGTTTTGAGTCCCATACTCGCCATAGCTTTAGTAAGCGTATATGTTCCTTTGGTTGCCATAGCAAATGCTCCAAACATTCCCTTAGCTCCCATAGATAAACCTTTGAGTACTCCTTTAACACTCATCGCTTTTGATCCAGCACTTCCCAATGCTCTTATAAACGATTTTAATTGTTTACCACTTTCTTTTAATCCAGCAGATAAAACTTTCTTCAAGCCTATTGCTTTTACAGATTTTCCAAACCCTACAAGTCCTTTTACACCACCTTTGATACCCTTATACCAATTTTTTAAGACTTTAGTTTGTGCTTGAAAATCTTTACGCAAAGCTTTAGTTGTTCCAATTAAATATTTCTGTTCTTTACCCGCCCTCGCTAGTGCAGGGGAAACAACTGTTCTAAAATGTTTACCTAACTGTCTAGCGGTTTCCTGTAACTGAATTAAATTACCGTCTAACGGATCAACACCCTGATTTTTTAAAGCTTTAATTTGATTATTAACTGCCATTGATTGGGCTTTCCAAGTTTCGTATGCTGATCTTGTTTTTTCTACGTTGTCTAAATGACCTTTTACTCTTTCATCTAAAAGTTGTTGTTCCTGTGCCAACTTCTGAACTTCACCTTTAGATCCAGATAATGCTATTCTCCATGAAGACATTCCTTTAGAAGCTTCTGTAACAGAAAATTTAACTGCGTCTAATTCATCTTTATATTGTTTCTGAGTAAGAATTGCTGATTTTTCATCTGCTGTTAATTTTCTAGTTTCTTGGGAAAATGTTTTCAATCCCGTTGAAACTGATGAAATACCCTTTTTAAGAAATTTAAATGCTTTATCTCCACCTTCTAGGACTTTCTGCATTCTTGTTTGTTCGGATATTACTTGTGCTTGTGAGTCTGCGAATGATTTAGCAAATTTTTCGATATTTTTTAATGAGATCAGCTGACTATTGAGAGCATCGGTAATTTGTTTTATACCTTCTAAACCCTCAGTGGCAAAGTCCATGCCTACGTTTACTGTTCCCTCAGCCATTTAGCGTCTACCTTTTCTTATTCTACCCGAACTTTTGTTGTGTTTACGCTTCTGACCATATATTAGTCCTTCCACGTGCATTACGATATTAAAATATGCTATGACTCCATAGGGCTGTTGTTTCCAACCCCCTGAGTGTGGCAATATATTATATCGTTTCAAATAGACGTATGATGCCCAATGCTTATGATCGATTTTAGGAAGTCGGGCAGTTTTCCCTTCCTGTCGTTTAAGCTCTGCTCGAAAGTATTTTTCGAGATCACGTCTCATTTTTTTTCTTCATCATCCGAGATCGCTTCGTTGATTATCGCAATCTCTTTGAGAAGCTTGTCTGCTATTGAGTTAGGCAGACTCAGTATTGCCTTTTCCGTTACTTTAAACGGAGCTTTCTTAAGACAATACAAGATCTGAAGAACACGATAATCCTTAGATCTCATTCTTACAACATACTTACCTGTATCTGTGTCAAGTTCCTGATCAGAAGCTTGTTGAATAACTTCCTCTCTATCACCGAAGCTCCACTCTTGAAGTAGATAATCTCCGATGTATTTGTCATCTTCTTCGGGGAGATAGTATTCCCCGAATGTTTCCTGTGTGATAGATATATTTTTACGTCTCATGTGTAATCACCGATGGGCTGATTAAGGCTCAACCCTAGCCTTTGTGTCCGTTAGTCACCTTAGGTGGTGTATGTAACTGTATCACAAGTCCAATCAACCGATGCAGTCATTAGTTCATCAGGAGAGGCATCCATAGGGAAACCCTCAAATGTAACCACATCAAAGTCTATTTGACCTGATGATCCAAACACTACAACGAGATCACCACGTTTATCACCGATGATTTCATCTGCCTCGTCTAGATTATCATAGTCAAAATCCATTGAACCTGATACTTCATACCCAACCAAGTCTATTCCTTCGGGTTCGTTTGAACCACTAATACGGAACTTCTTCTCGGCATTCTGTGTGATAGTTGCACTAAATGAACTAGCGTTCAGGATTTGTCCTGTCGTAGTCCAACCACTTGCCGCCTCTTTAGTGATTGTAACATCACTCCATAATACATATGCAACGGTTGAGGGGTAAGTACCGTAGCTGTGAGTTCCTGTTGATTTCTCTGTACCCGTAAGATCAGAACCCTTTCTCTCGAAATTGAGTGTAATCATTACGACTTCTCCTTCTTCGATAGAAATTTCTACTTCTGAAAGAACACATCCATAATAATACTCGAATGTTGAACCTGTACCATCTGAGTCGTCTACGACTAGAAGTGTGTATGAGGCTGGGGTAGTACCTCCTGCCGCTACATGCTGTGAGTCATCACCCTGAGCTTTATTATAGGTGTGGTCAAATGGCTGAGTCGCTTTATTTAGAAAAGCATCAAATACATCAGCTTCATTTGTTGAAATAGTCTGATTATCAGTCATATATAACTCAATCGAAAAGGTGTCTTCCTCCTTCTTTCCTCTAGGAGAACCTGCTCGTTTACGAGTTCCAAGTCTTTTTATCTGTTTGACTTCATGTTGTGTTCCTCTGCCTGAAACAGAAGCAACTTCCAAAAAGGGCATCCATGTATATGATATAGCTGTCGTATCAGGGATAGTACCGAAGGTTTCCTCAGGAAGCCAATAAACATTGAAGTCTTGTGAGTTAAATGTTGGCATATTTTATTTTCACCTCTATAAATAACTTTCATCGTAAACTGCTTCCACAGTAATATAGAAGTACCCTACGATTGTTTCTTGGTCTACAAGTATAAAGTCAAAGTCAGCGCCTCGTAGCATTGACCACTCCACTCCACTGCTTGTAAACTGCGATGTGTTTTGAACTTTATTGTTTCCCACAATTATCTCTTTAATAGATTGATATGCTGACCATAAATGGTTTATATTGTCAGTATAATAGTACACTCTGAATTGTACTCTATCTAACACCTTTTTCGCATGGGGTATTCCCCTCTGTTCAGGATCAGCTAAATCCAAAATCGAGTGTATTGCAGGAACAGGATCAGTTCTTAGTCGGGGTCTTATTTCGTGTGTCAAAATCTTGCCCATGTGTTCAATATAATCTAATTCGTTATCTTGAATTAGATCAAGAAACACTTCATTTGGTGGTTTATCTTTTACATTGACCATGTGATCAGCTCCTTATACTTTTCAGTACATCTGATGGATGCGGATCTCCACCTTCAATGTCCTTATAAAACTCTGTGTCAGTCATATCTCTAGGATTAGACTGACCCTTTGCTTTATAAGGTTTTCGTTTATCTGATTTTAATGAAGATGACATCGAATATCTCCCTATTGTTTTCTATATAGATTGTTGTTTTCAAACAATATCTTTTTCCTTCTCTTAAGAAATAATCTTTACGAAGGTCAAATCCAAAAGATTGACCTTTGTTCCATAATCCTTTTTTCTTAGCTCTAATAATAGGCTCGTCTGTTTTAAGATCATACTCATATAATTCAAATGTGTATTGTCGGTTTCCGTAATGTGGTTTATCAGGAAACCTATAAACTATCATTTCTGCTTTGTGAACTACCAAAGGGAAGCTCAGTTCAGATTTAAAATGTTTTTGACTTCCAAGTTCTCTCTTGATCAACAACGTATTCAACTCCTAAATCGGATTTTACTTTATAAGCTCCACTTCCCATAATTCTAAACTTGAGTTCAGAAGTACAATGTCTGCACCTCACAGTTTGTAATTGCCTACTTGGTAGAATAGGAACGGAAGCAGGTTGTTTGCATACAGGACACATAACAAATACTGCTTTCTCCTTTCCAATCATTTCTCTTGCTAAATTATTTAGAACATTTTTTAAATCAAAAGGGATACCGTCTTGAACCGCTACCCTAGCTGTTTTTATATTATTTTTATCAACCATTGTTACATAGCCAACCTATATTTGAGCCTTCTATCAACATCTTTCACGATGTCCATAATCTGTTTATTGATATCAACAAGTCTTGTGGTATTCCCAACTGCTGTTTGGTTTTTTCCTCGAACATATTGACCTGATTGCTTACTAGAACGGACGTATTGTAAAACAACTATTCTAGAAGCTAGAAGGTTGGATAAATGGTTGACTAAATAGTCAGAAGATTGTCCATGATCATAGACAATCACAATATTTCTAAAATCGTTAATTGGTGGGGTTTCAAACACTATTTTCCAATAGTAGTCGGAATTAGGATATTTATATAAATGATAGTGTGTGGTTTCTGTTAGTGATGCTCCATCGACTGTGACACTTGTTATAGAAGTAACATCTGATGCTTCAAATTCGTATTCTCTAGTTTCACCGTCTCCATCAATGGTATCGGTTTTAGAAACTGAGCCTGTGTTATTACCACGAATAATTTTATCAACTTGAGCTTGAGCTATATTCATGGCTTCTAGAATTTGAGCATCTGATACCTCAGACCACATATAGTCTGCTGTTACTGTCGTTGCGTTCGCAGGAGCAACAGCTAGTGTGACTGTTCCTTTATCTTCATCAATAGAAGATACAGTTACAGGTGTTTCATCTACATAAACTACTATGTCTGCGGTTGTTATAGTTGAAGTTGTAACTCCAGCAGTATCTATGATGTATCCTCTGTGTCTTCCGACAGCAGGTAACTCAAATTCTGTTTCTGATCCATCACCTGTGCCAAGCTTAACTGCATGTTTGTATTCATGTAAAATACCTGCAAGTCCCCTGACATCAGGGATACTGCCATATACCATTTTTAATCTCCAACGTATGTATTTCTATATACAAAAGAAGCTGTAACTGAGGCAGGGAGAGTGCAATATAAGTCACCCTCTCCTGCTCCACCATAAGCTTCTGCTAATAGGGGGTCTTTAAAGTCAATGTCGATCACTCCTGCTGTTTTCTCAAGTTCAAAGATAATAGTGTCTGCCGCCCCTCCTCTACGAATTTGGACTGTGCCTGTACCCGTATTAGAAAGTGTCATCTTAGTTATACCTAATCTTGCCGCATACTTTTCTGTACCTATATCGCCTGAGGCTGTTAAGACAGTAGTGAGTTGTGCCATATCAGATCACCTATTCGTCTTGAGTTGATTTTGCCGCTATCCAAGAGACAGTAACTGTACCGCTAACAACAGCAGAAGCGTCAATCCCAATAGTAAACCCTGTCGAACTTATAGATGAAACATCTAAAATACCTGTGTCATCAGCTTCTCGCTTCATAACAACAATGGCATACTCACCATCGATAGGGTTTTTGAGAGTGATAGCTACTGTACCGTCACCATTAACGTCAGTTGTAATGTCCGCTTGTCCAGCCTGTACGTCAGCTTTATTACTTGCCATAATAAAACCACCTACACAGCCGAGTTCTTCACGTCAACGATCATTGAAGTCCATTCGTTCCTCAATACTTTAAACGCTACTCTCTCAAGCCATCTGATTTCTTCTAGGTCGTTATAGAACTTGTGTCGAGTTCTTAACTCAACAGCTCGTCTCTGACCAATGACTGCCGCTCGGGAGTCGAAACCAAGTACAACACCGTCAGTTGCCGCTGAAACGTAGTTTGCAGTAGCAGTTCCGGGATCTGTTGCACCACCAACAGGTAGATGACCACTAGAAATAACTCTAGCGCCATAGTAATCACCGACTTGACCTCTAAGTAGTGCCGCTCTGTCAGCACCGATCTTATCGATGGTTTGGAACATCTCGAACTCGACAGGATTTCTCATACGAGCCAAAATCTTTGGAGGTACGAGAATTGTGTCGATGCGACCGTTTCCAGCCTGATCCTCCACTCTAGACAGCATGTCGTTCAATTCATTGAATGTAAGCAGATCTTGTCCACCATCAATGATGTTTGAAGGGCTTGAGTCAGGTGCAGTCTTACCAGCAACGGGTGAAGTACCCGGAACTTGATGGTAGAGACCGTCATACAGATAAGCAGGTTTTCCGGGCGTGGCGGAGTAATCAAAGTAATCTCCTCCGGTGTCTCCCCATATCCATGCTTTCTCCTCACCCTCAGCCATAGCCAAAGCACCATTTTCAACGACCATACGACCGATGTCAATGAGTGAGTCCTCAGCGAGTTCGGTGGTATATCCACCAAGTACACCAAGTTTGTAATTTGTCAGTGTGACGCTTCCCCATGTGGTTCTGCTTGTTGAGTCTGATGTCGCGTCTGCGCCACCTTCGGAACTCATATCAAGTCCTTCCCCAGCTTTCCACAGAGACATTCCACCTGTCTGTTTAGGAATTTCAAGGGTTGGAGCAGTCATACCGATTTCTCTAAACAATTGCCTTAGTACAGTAGAGTCTCTTAATAGCTCCATGTAGTAATCAGCAAGAGGAGTAGGGACTGTCTCTCCACCCTCAGCCGCTACGGACGTTTGTCCAGCATAAACTTTGTTTTGAAGTTGTTTGTATTGACTTGCATCAAATGTTTTCTTAATCATAGTTTTCACTCCTTAAATAAGTCTACCTCTGAGCTAGGAATTAAATCTACTGCGAAGGGCTGACCATTTTTGATCAATTTACCAATCTCATAGAAACCTTTCTTCAAAGCAAGATCCTCATTCTTCAAGAAATAAGGGTCTTTGTTTTCGTTCTCTGAATTGCCCCCGCTAGTCTTACGACCTTCTTCAAGAGCTTTTCGGAACTCGTTTCTTTCTTCTTCGAGGGCTTTTGCTCTAGCTTCTGACTCCTCAAGAGCCTTAGCAAACTCATCTTTATGAGCTTCGAGTTTCTTTTCAAACTNNATTGTCTGAGCCTCAAACCCTTTCTGAATGGATGCGAATTGTTCAGCAATAAATTGCTTCATTTCTTCTTCATTCATATTATCACCTTTTGTTTCTGTTATAGGTTGTTCTTCTTGTGTGAGCTTCTCTTTGTGAATGGCTTTCAGTCTTTTAGAAACATCTATCAGACTAGCTTTTCCGTTTGCAGGAACGCCAACAAGAGAACCCTCTACTACCTCACCCTTATCGATGATGAGTGTGTCGTTTTCTTCATCGTATTCATAACCATCGGGATCTAGGTAGAAACCTATTGAACCTTTGTTCAGAATACCTTCTTTTACGAGTTCCCATTGTTTAGTTGCAGTCTTACTAATTCCAACTTTTAATCTAGCCGAATATTCTCCGTCTGATAATGGAATTGCCGAAGCCTGTACTACTTTCCCAATAGGGTCTTCCATAGTCTTGTGATTATAGAAGAATGCGTTATTTACAAGTAGTGATTTAACAGCGTCATCAATGAACCTCTTGGTAAGTACATCTCCTACTCTATCTTTGTGAGTAGTTGCAATATCAATTGTTATGTACCCCAAGAACTTCTTTTCGCTGTCGCTGTTTGCCTCCTCGACATCGTTGGGGTCAATTGATTTAGTAAGATAAAACTGTTCCCTCACATTTATTTATTTTATAGGTTGTTATTTGAACTACAATTCACGCCAATTGATTGCTCCTGCTATATCTAAATTGCTTGTTAAGGGCGTAACACACAAAATAAGCTCTTGTGGAGTTCCATCTATTGCTGAACCTATTGAAAAATTAGATGGGAATTTAATATCTATAGTGGATGATCCTGATCCGTATCCTGTCATAATTATATGCCCATCTGTGCCAACTGTGTTGGATGATGGATTTGTAACAACGTCTCCGTAAGCTATTTCTACAGCCTCGTCTCCAATTCCAGCATAAGTAAATGTTCCTGCTACTGTAGGGTCTATTAAAATTTCCCATAAATAATTATCAGATGTTACTGATATAATAGAAATATCTTCTAGTATAATAGTGCTTCCTAAAGCTGTACTTTTAAGCCTTAACCCTAAAAGAGCATATCTTGTTCCTATACTGTTAGCATTACTATAAGAAGCCGAAGCATCTGCTGGTTTTTGTTGTGCTACTCCATGAATAAACCCTGAGTCCTCTCTGCCACCTTCTGACATAACTGTCGAACAGATATGATCCAATTTACCACTTCCGCCAGAGGATGATATTTCATATCTTACAGGAAGATTTGGTGTTTCCATATATATAGTTTCGTTTATATTAGCATTATGAAAAGTATGAACGTAAAAAGGTATTCCGTCTATGAGAAATCCAAGACGAACTACTCCCGTTCCTAACCATTCAAAATCAATAATGAGAATTTGTATTTTAGAAATGTCAAGTGTAAAACCCGATTGATTGTTAGCTTGTCTTGATCCATTCATAATGTCTATATTCCATTCATTTTGTAAAACTGCATTTGTATCTACTGCATTTTTCCTAATAACCCATTTTATCTCAGTTCCATTAACTTCTAAGAAAATACCATTATTTGCATCAAAATATCCAACTCGTTTTACAACGTCAGTATCTTGCCCCCAAAAATTACAGGTTGCAAGAATAAGATGCGATTTTCCTGATTGATAATCCATACGTCTGAAACTTTGACGATATACATACTCTGTATTAGCATTTACCTGCATGGTAGTACCACCAATCGCCGCGCTCCATGTAGATGTTTCAGTACCACCACTTGTTTCTTCGTCATATAGTAAAGGAAGTTTATCATATAACTGTTTCGAGTCAAATATAGAATGTGGTTGAGACACTCGTATTCTTCCGAACGCATCTTTAACAAACCCATTGAAGTCTACAAATGGTTGTCCATGATGATTTGATTTTGCCATTATTTTCTCCCCTTTCCTTTCCACCAATTAAAGTGTTCTGCCCAATGACTTTTAAGAGTACTATCATAAGCTTCTTTCATACGATCATACCAATAGTTCCTGTCAAAGAAATCTCCGCCCTGTAACCATCTGAAATACGCGTATTCCCAAAATGATGCTCCGAACCTTCCTGATCTCCAATATCTCCAATCAGCATTTGCTGTTGGTTCTATATCTTCGTCATAACCAAATTCAATAAAATGCCATTTGATAAATTTATAACTTGCACGTTTCTGTAATGTTCCTGTCAAGTATGGGGTTTCTGCTACAAGATCATCTTCCATTTCTTCCAAAAGAGGCGTCATGTGTTCTTTAAAGTATTTCTTAAGTTCAGATCTCCATGTCTTTCTCTGTTGGTTTTGAAATTTGACAAACTCGCCCATCTTTTCAAGACCATCTACTTTAAGTGCAAACATTATCTTTTCTCCGCTTCTTGAGAGTCTGACTCCCGTTGAGCAGTATCCTGCTCAGCTTCGTCTGACTCATCCATCTCAGGTTCTCGTTCAGGTTGTCCCATAGGATTTTCTGCGCCTGTATTACCCATAGATCCTGCTCCACCTTTCAACGGTTCATCTCCCCACTCAACAGCTTCCTTACCTAAATCAGCACGAACTTCATTGGGAGTTAAAACCGAAGTGTCTAGATAAATTTTATGAATAGCAGATTGCTGTCTTTTATCTGTCCATTTCTTTAGTTTAAACCGTAAATTTTTTGCATGATCTGAAACAGGTCTACCTCTTCGTGGAAGTAAAGCAGACACATCCTCATCGTCTTTAGAATACAGATTGATAACTATCTGTGTCATCAATTCATTTATGATGTTTTGAATGTTATGTACCCCCGTAGCAAAAGAGTTCATTTCTTGTCTAGCACTCTCTCCTCCACTTGGACTGTTTGTACCACCCATAGACATCATTTGTGGACTTACTTGTAGCAATGACATAATCGATTGAACGCCATGATTAACAAGCTTATCATATTCCATATCTTTCGTAAATCCAGCTAGGGGTTGAGTTTTCACGTCTCCCAGCGCTATGATATTCGAGCCAGATTTAGCTCTCTTTATCATATTATCAAATCTTAGAAATTCCTCATCACCTGTATCCTTTGGTAGACTAAATAACATAGCTGGAACACCACCCCTCTCAAAAATATCTAGATTATAATCTCTTGCGTATTTCAGCAGGTTTGCTATTCCAATGATAGTCTCCATTGGACTCTTTTTATATAAATTTGTATCAGGATCAAACATTGATCCGAAAGCATAATCTTTCCCCATAAGTAGATTATAATCTTCTTCCTTTTCAAATTGTTTAGCTCTTGACCAACGTATTCCATTTACATATTTATCCCCATCAGCCCAATTAAGCTGACATTCTTCGGGATTTAAGATGTAGAAATTCATATCCCCTCTAGCAACTTCAACATAAGCAATTGTGTCGATGATTAATCTGTACGCAATTGTTCTTAGTTTAGTCGAAAGATATAGTGATGGGTCGCTAAGTTCATTCTTTACCCTTTCTACGAGTTTCAGTTCAGCTTCAGACGGTTTCGTGTTTACCGTTTCCACAGTCCATTCGCCTACAATTGCATTTACTTTTGAGTCTATTGCTCCACGAATGAATGGCTCTTTGGCATAGATCTCTAACCAAGTCGTATGATTATTGTAAGCTGGAGTGTTACGGAAAGTGAAAACACTGAAACGTTTCGCCTTCTGTGAACTGTTGTAGGTAGTTAAGGATAGCCTTTTTCGTATATTATCCCATATTGCCATAAGTCCTTCTTCTCCTTATATTTGTGTCTTGATAAGGTGACTCTATTACTCGAAAGCCCCCGTATTGGATCTCTATGTTTTCCATAAGAGCCAACGCAGTAGCCCAAATAACATCGTCATCTTTTCCATCAATTTTACCTGTGAATTTTTCTTGACCTGTTTTGGTACGTTCACGTCTCAGTTGATGGAGTTGATCGAAATAAAGCAGATCTTGATCTGTCCATATTCGATATTCTTGGGGGTTGCTTCCACCTGCTTCATAAAGAAAGACAAGATTATTCACCAAGTCCATCTTCATGTTTTGAGTGAATTTAACCCCTGTTACTCTCGATGGTGGTAGATACTGTTGAAGATCAGCTAACACAGGCGCTCCCAATCCTGTCGCATCCATGTATAGATGGTCTATATTCCACCTTTTTATATAATCAATGATTTTTTGATTATATACTGTGTGTGGTTCATCCTGCCACACCTCTCTATATCTTTTATAATATATATTATTTATTCGTTCAAAAACAACAAACGCTGTTTGATTACGTCTTTCAGCAGGATCGAGACCTGCAATTACTCTACTGTGTTTACTTCGTTGTCTTCGTTCTAACGTATTAAATTGTTTAAGTTGTTCATCCATACGAGCCATCATTAATTGATAGCTTAGCATAGCTGTACTGTCATCTAGAAAAGCAATACCATATTCTTGTAAGAATGACTCTTTACTCGGAACTCTTGGTTTAATTCTATCAAATTTTAGATCAGGACAAGCCCACCACGGAATTAGGTGTACAGACCACTCAGACTCATTTTCTACAAGAAACTTATCATAATGTCGCAGAAAAGTTTTCATATCTCTTGGATTTTCCCATGTACTATTAGTATCCCATCCTGAGTCTTTGAGAATAGAATGAAACGCACCTCTCTGTCCATATGGTGTTGAACCAATAGCTACTTTGTAACCTTCTCTAACAGAACCCTGTAAAATACCTTCTAGAACTTTCTCATCATTTGGAATAAACGCAATTTCATCTATAAATATATCACCATGAAAAGAACGCCCCGCCATTTCCTTTGTTGGCAAAGCCATTAATCTGCTTCCGTTCTCAAACTTTAGCAAATTATCACGATCTTGAACCAATGGTATTCTCCACTCATCGTCCATAATACGAATAGCATTTCTTACAATAGTTAAAAGCTCGTTAGCTTGTTCCTGGCGGAGTGAAACGAACAATTTCAAGTAGTTGGGAGTTGTGATAGCTTTGTGCATACTATCAATTAATTCATTAAATGAAAATCCTATTTGTCTAGATTTTGCTGTATATTTCATCATAGACTCGTCATCAGACCAAGCGTTCTGATACCAATATGGTTCAAATTTTACTTTATCAAATCCTGTACCATCTACTCTAGGTTTTAGTACATTAACAAAATTTCTTTTAAAAGCAAGTGGATCATAAATATCTTTAATAAATGACTCGTAGATCTCTAGATCCCATTTGTCATTTTTACTTTTGAATTTCATAGTCTGTATCATCTGCCTCATGGGTTTCATAAAGTTCATTCATGTATTCATCTTCCATGAGGAACTCTTTGATGCTCCTTCGTTTCTTAGCGTCAGATCTTATCTGACTAACAGCTTCATCACCGAGTTCTTTACCAACTGCTTTAACAGTTTCAGTAAGAGAAGCTCTCCGTAGATCTTCAATAAGTTCTTTCCCACTAATTCTATGGTGAAATTGCAAGAATTCCATTTTTCTACGTTGTAAATCAGTAAAATTCTTCACAAGCTTATGAAACACATCAGGATCTTCTTCTTCCTGTATTCTTGAATAAACAGTAATTAGCATTATATCAACTTGATCTAATGACAGATTGGTTTCAATTGCTGTGTTCTTGAGCTGGACTGCTTCTTCATGAAGCATAGAACGAGCTAGGGCAGTGGATGGGGTTTCTATATGATTGAGTTGATGCGTAGTAAGTTTTTTAATTGTTTCTCTCGAATACTCCAAGTTGTTTCTTTCACAAAGTAAAGGATATGACAGTTTCATCTGCAAATCCTCATTTATTCGCACAACGTTTGTATTTTTACATATCTCACAATCTTCATACAATGCGATTGACATAGTTTCTACAATTCTTTGTATAATAGATTGTGATTGATTGACTGAGTTTTGTTGCACTGTTCGTCAGTCGTACATAGAACAGCGTAAGTCGGACAATCTCGCATATCCTCATATATGTGTCTTAATATCTTGATATCAAGCTATTAAACAGATTTAAGTGATCAAACAAGTTGCGCTTGCTACCAGCGTGTTAGTTTTTTGTTCAATTGTTTCAGCGATATGTTTTTATATGGCGAAAATAGAATATGATATGAGATTTACAATTCTTGGGTTCATGTCTGCTGTTTTTGGTGGGATGTTCTACGGACAAGAAGCTGGGTGGAATATTGCTCAGAAAAAATCAAAAGTTGAGAAAAAATCCAACACTTGACCAAAAGGTTTAAATACTTCGATTGAGATAGTATCTTTAGATACGTTCTAAAGTTGTGTAGTACAAGTTATTACACAAGATATATAGAATACTGTGGAGTAGACTATTCTACTAACAATATTCTAATATAACAACGGTACGGTGTGTTAAACAAGTGTTTAGTGAAAAGAACAAACTATATAAGAAAAAGAATGTGGCAATTACTGACTATTCTTTAAACGTACTTATTGCAATTAAGAGTCCTATGCTTAGAATGTTGAAAAACAAGTATAAAATAGAAGTTCTTGAAAAATATTGGAATGAAGATAAGTTTGAATTTTTTTGGAGTTACGAAGGAGACGTAATGAATGAATTTATCGACATACCTAGAGGAGTGCTTAAAATAGAATTTAATCCTCAAAAAATGAATGAAGACACTATGGGTGATCTGTTGCGAACAGTGTATGAAGATGTTTCTCAACAAGCTCAAGTGTATGATACACAAAACACCGATTTAGAAAGTTTTGAATTCAATGACGAACAAATATTACGACATACAATGACAAAATTTATTGATGTAATTATGTCAGATGATAAATTAGCAGAACTTATTTATTTAAACCATCTAGAAAAAATGATTTTTGACAATGTATGGGTTATACAAAAAGAACTTTATACACACAAACCGTTAATATCAGTAGGTGAGGATATGAAAGACCGAAATACCTTAGTTAAAGCACTAGAACGATATCAGATTGAATACGACAAATATAAAGATAATCCCACATTAGCTGGGAAATTTAAACGTAAGATTGAAGAATTGAGACGAGAGCTGAAACACTATGACAAAAATACTTAATCTTTTTTCGGGATTAGGTGGAAATAGAAAGCTATGGGACGCAGAGATTACTGCGGTAGAAAGTGATGAAACAATTTATCATTTTTATAAAAAACAGTTTCCTGAAGATGAGGTTATCTTAGGAGACGCATTAGATTTTATGGAACATGAAGATCTTAGCAAATATGATTTTATATGGGCAAGTCCTCCATGTACATCACATAGCAAAATTAAAGCTATGGAGTCTATTATTCCTGATGTTCAAACATTATATGGAACTATAATATATTTAAATCATAAATCAAAAACAGATTGGTTGGTAGAAAATGTTATATCTTGGTATAAACCTGCATATGAGCCTAATTTAGTTGGCAGACATTATATATGGAGTAATTGGTTACACGAAGATATAGAATATATATCACCCATAGTATCTCAATATGGATTAAAATACATGAATAAAACATTAGATATGCCTTTAAAAGAGCTAAAACTCCCGTACCAACGGAAACGACAAGTAGTTAGGAATACTTTTCAGCCCAAATTGGGTAAACTCCTGCTAGACCTTTGGAAAAAGACAAAATCTTAAACATATATATGACACACTATAAAACTGCTCGACCGAAAGCTTTATATACTTTCAATGCGTATGTAAAGTATGGAACACCAAAACTTTCCTTCGAGAGTGGTTGATTTCTACGCTTTGCAGGACGATGACTTCCGAGCCATCATTCAGTCTCAGCATGGAACTCATGTATACGCTTCACAAATAAGTAAGCGTGGACAATGGTGTGCTTGTGTTGGGAACAGAGTTCATAAGCATTGCAATCATATGAACCTGCTTGTTGAACTATTAGTAAAATACGGAGAGCATAGAGAAATGAGTTATGCACATTTTGAAACTGAAATAGGTGCAATTAATTCTACTTTACTTGGTGGTATGCCAAAAGGAACTTTAACAGGTTTCTATGGTGAGCCTCAATGTGGTAAATCCACTACATCAGTATGGGTTTTACTTGACATTATGAGGCAGACTAACAAGAATGGAGTAGTTATTGATACAGAAACAGGATTAGCAAAACACTTTTTACCTGATTTGCTTGAGAGATTTAATGAAAAACACAACACCGATATTGGATTACGACATATCAAAGTCGATTATAGAGGATGGTTGAAGAAACAATCTGCTATTATTCCATACAAAGATTTGTATGATGATAATAAAAGTCAGCAGATTATAGTTATAGACGCAACCAATATATCTGAACTATTCCTACTTGTAGGTAGACCTTACGAGTTAGACATGGATGGTGCAGTACCTAAATTAAGTCCAAAGACATCTGCTTTTTGGAGAAATATTTGGGATACTCCTCTTGCACAGATTTTGGATGATCCTAATTCCGAAACGGAATATTGTGGATTTGTATTAGATAGCTTAACTTCAAGTATGAAGATTTTTGGAACTGCTAATCAGAACTTCCCTGTAAGGGACACAGCACAATCTATTATCATTAATCAGTTGTCAGATATAATCAACTATTATGATGATATGATTGGTATCAACGTATTACATGCTTCTAGACCGCCCCAAGATGCTACCGTCAGGGCAATACCTGTTGGTGGTAAATCTGTGGGACATGGACACAAATATATTGTGCAATTTAGCGGAGCTGAGGCAAAAGGTTTAAATACGATGATTACGATAACACCATATAGACTACCAACAAAGCTTGGTAATCTAGCTGGTTCAACCGTTACTATTAACGACAAAGGAGTTAATTAGAATGAGTGACATAGAAACTGTTAAAGAACTAAAAGAGAAAATCCTCACTAAAATAACAGATGAGGAATTGGATGAGAAGTATTCTGCTCTTGTTAGCAAGAACATAATATTTCAAAAGAATAAAAGAATGGCATATCATATTATTGCTAATGAAGTAGGTGCAGACCTTAAGGTATCTGTTGCTTCATCCAGCAGGGAAGCTTTTCCTTTAGCTATTGGGGATTTGAGTGAGTCAGAAAAGACTAACTTTAATCTTAGCGGATTTGTGATTGGTGAGCCAAGAACTTTGATTACTAAGGCTTCAGGAAAGCTTATGGCAATGATTGACATTGCTGATAATTCGGGAACAATTACAGTTGCTTCCTTTGAAGATCAAGCTAATCCTATTATTGAAGGTGGTTTTGAAAAGGGTGATTTCGTTACTCTATCAAACCTGTATTGGGCAGACAAATCTGTCTTTCTACCGACATTCGGTCAATACAGTTCAATTAAGAAAACAGAAGCGCCATATGGTCTTGATGAGGTGGTTGTAAATACCATTGCTGAACTAACAGAAGGAAATTACTTCACAATTAAAGGTGTGATTAGTTATATTCCTGAGGGTGAAAAACGCGATGTATATCACTGTTCAACAGGACATTGGTTCAAGAAATTATCTGATAATGACATCGGAACACAATCTCTTTGTGAGAAGTGTGGTGTAGCTATGTTTGTTGAGAAACACGCAGTTGCTAACGGTGTACTGTTCGCAGACGAAACAGGAGAGGTTGCTTTAGACATCGGGACATTTGCTGGACTTGAAGACTTTAATCTGCTTGATGAGTTTATCTTCAATGGTAAATTCACAGAAGATAAGTTCAAAGTCAGTAATGCTGTGTCGGTAAAAAAAGCGTAGCTCGGTCTTTCGACTATGTAGCAGTCGCAGAGACATATGCGAGATACCTTAGTGGAGATGTGCTACCACGAAAGCTACAAGTCGAAACGGATGCGATAGCTGGACTCATTCAAATGGATAAGGGTATGTCTGCTGACGAAGTAGATAAAGTCTTAGCGATCTTGAGTGAGCCTTTGTTTGGATCGTTGTATAGTTACTATTATGTATCTGATACAAAAGCATTTAGACACCGAGCGCCCTTAGTAGCACAGGAAGGTAGACAAGTATCTCTGCAAGAGATTGAGTATGCCGAACAGGAATTTACTAAGTTTGTGAAAATGTTAGAAAAATCACATCTTAGTCCAACAATGGCAGTGGATGATTTCGTGGACTATTTGCAAAAACTGTTTGCAGATAAAGTCGATGTCAATCCAATAATCAATTATTTTCAACATAAGGAAATGATTGATGTGGGAGCAGACGAAATAACACTGTTGGGGTAATAGTGTAACGGGAACACTTCGGACTCCAGATCCGACAATGGGGGTTCAATTCCCTCTTACCCCACCATAATGACCGCCTATGCGAATAGAAGATTTTAATTTTGATGAAATGTATGAGGAGGTTCTTCTCGCCCGACAAAAGCGAAATGAAGAACAACGAGCGAACTATCAGGTACAACTGAATACTATTAGTCCATCTCAATTAGGTTTCTGTCAAAGGAAACAGATAATGGATACTATGGGATTACAAGGAACGCCTGATGTTAATCTATTAAAGATTTTTGACTATGGTAATTTAATCCATGACGAATTTGCATACGGTGTATTTAAAGAATATTTTGAAGAAGTATTACATATCAAAAATGTAATTGTAATAAACGAGTACCCCTTTAAAAACCCAATAGAAGTAGATGGGGATGATGTCTATATCAAAGGTTTTGTTGATGATTTGATAATTTCAGTAGATGATGGACAATCTGTTTTCACGCCTATTGAGATTAAATCTATCGGAAATGCTTACTTTAAGCTTAAAGAACCAAAGGCTGAACATCAGATCCAACTTCATATGTATTTAAGGGAACTCAAAGCAGATTTCGGGTATATCGTGTATATACACAAAGGTACTCTTTCTAGCAAGACCTTTAAGATAGAGCGTAATGAAGCTATCGAGAAGAAGTTAGAAGAACGAGTTAAATCTATATACAGATATAAGAGGGACGGTTCAATTCCACCCGCTGAAGCAATGATTAATAGTAAAGATTATTGGTTCAAAAATGCGTGTGATAACTGCTCTCACCTTTCTTTCTGCCTCCAAGCAGATAAAGGGGAGATCAAGAATGAGTAAAAACATTGTAATATCTTCTGATGAAAAACCTTATGTTCATAAAGAGATGGCTAAACATTTAGCATCAAAAGAATATGAAAAAGAATATTTACAAATTGGTGACTTTATTGTTGCTAATTATGTAATAGAACGAAAGCAAATAAACGATTTATATACTTCTGCACTAGATGGCAGATTATTTAAGCAATTATCCGCAATGCAGGTCTTTGCTGAGAATAATCCAGATTGTGTGCCAATTTTACTAATCGAAGGTGAAAAACTAAAAAAGGAACTACAACGCTTTAAATACGTTATAGACATGAATGAATTAAAAGTAAACATTCTTGTACATTTCGGAGTAGTGCCAATTTTCACAAAAAATATTAGCGAAACCGTAAAGTTTATAAAGGAGTTGTCACAATATAATAATAAGGACAAATCGATTATTCGATCCGTAAGAGGTTTTAAACGAACTAAATCTCTGATGGATCAAAAGAAATTCGTTCTGAGTAGTTTTCCTACAATTGGAGAAAAGAAAACAAAAACCATCATACAACAACATGGCACTTTGTTCGATTACTTCAAACACGTTGTAGAAAACAAAACAGGTACGAAAGTACACGATGTATTAACGAAGTGATAATATGGCAAGTAGAAATGCAGAAGTAGTCCCATTGGTGATTGATATAATCAAAGAACTTTCTGATGAAGGTTTCGGTGGAGATTACGCAAAAAGAACATCCGAGAAGTTGTTGTCTGAGTACAATGTAGTTCGATCTAAAGGAGCTGTACTCGGCATGTTGAGAAGAAATGGATATAGCATAGCTCGTATTAAACATCAAGGCGATTTAGATGTGGACAAAGTTATAGATGCCTATAATTTAGATCAATATGCTCCTGTGGAGTATAAAATTGATTGGGATATGATTAACGTCAGCACCCACGCACTGCACAAAATCCTTTGTATTGGAGACTTTCAAGCTGGAAGTCTTACTAATGCGCATGGGCATGATCCAACACCAATGGAAACTCTCAAAGCGAGATTTGACATTTTAAAAAGAAGATTTGGAGAAGTATACAAGAAAGAACCCTTTGAAAAACTAACAGTGTTTATGCTGGGTGATCTTGTAGATGGTGAACTTATATATCAAGGACAGAAAACCCTTCCTATTCAACAACAAGTAATAGGAGTTGCTGATCTTATATATGATCTAATTATGTACCTCAAAGCATTTGTTCCTGATATTACTATTTATTCTGTTGCAGGTAATCATGGAAGATTATCTAAATACTATCAGAAAGAAAGTAATTGGGACAGTATAGTAGCTTATGTTCTTAGCTTAAGGCTAGAAAATGAGGAGGGCATCACGTTTGATTTTGATGAAGATAGATACCAATTAGTCGATGTAGATAATTGGAAATTCTTACTTCATCATGGAGATATTACTAGGTCTTTCGATCCTAATAAATGGATGGAAATCATTCAGAAATATAAACTGTTTCGATGGAATGAATTAGATGCAGTTGTTTTTGGTCATTGGCACAGGATATTTATGGGAGAAACCTTTGATATTCCTATGTTTGTGAATGGAACAATGTATGAAAGTCCATTTGTACAAGAAGTATTAGCTGGAAAAGAAAGCCTAGCATTTCTGCTATTAACTGTGGGACAGGAAAATCCCATAGATAAAGTAGAGATATTAGATTTGAGGAATTAAAATGGTTGAATGTCGATACTGTAAAAATGAGTATAAGGTTATTACACCCTTACATCTCAAAAAGCATAATACCACCATCAAGGAATATATGAAAAAGTTCCCTGATGTAATGGTACGAGATCCTTACAATTGTGAGGTCTGTGGAAAATTAGTTACTAAAGGAACATCTTCTAAAAGTAAATACTGCCCTCCCTGTGCAGAAGAAGTGAACAGACAAAATGTTCTGTTTAATGTAAGAAAATATAACAGGAAAAGGAAGCGGTTTATACAGCAAAGAATTTCTGAGGCGAACTTCCAATATGGTATTGACTTTGATGATCCAAATTCAACAAGTAGACAAACGCGAATAGATAACACCCATAGTGGCTGGGATTACATTCCGGGCGCCATGAACACTCTAGGCACAATTACAGAAAGCGACCTTAAAGTAAAAAACGGAAGAATTAGGGGAGCTTTGTGGTTGGAAAAAGAGATGAATAAAATCAAAGAGGCGAGAAAGAAAAATGGTAGACGTTCTTCCTGAAGAGATAGAACATTATCAGGTATTGCGAGAATTAAACAAGTTACAAAAGTCTTGGAAATTTCTAGCAAGTAAAGACCAACAGAGACAACGGAGGAAGCTTAATGAACTCAGTAAAAAAATCGAAACCCTTAAAAAACGAGCCATCACCCTCAAAGAACAGATTAACGAACTTAGAACTGTTGATTATGAGATCAACGAGATTAAAGCAAGTTTACAAGTTTCAGAGGATGAAGAAGTATAATGGCGAGATAATCAGCGAATATAGGGCTGAATACAATAAGGTTTACAGTAAGTTAGGCAAGGCTTGGTTTATCTTTAGACAGACTAACGATTATAAACCTCACATATATATGATATTTGAAAACGGGTGGGCGTTAAGATTACAGAATAATGTATATGACGCTAAAACATTTGCCCACGCCCTTACGTCAGGGGGGCGTAGAGCTTCCACACTTGACGGAAAACACTTCGTATACATGAAAAAAAGGCTGTATTTAGAGCATTTTTACAAGCATGTAGATTATACTCTAAATAAGCTTTTTCCACAAGCTTATAGACATATGTTGGATAAAGTAATGAGAGATATTAATACCTATTTTGAACCGAACTATGCCTATTTTCTTGATCTTATAGGGCAATTTTTCCCTATTGATTTAACCATTCAGAGACAGTGGTTATGGTTTAATAAATTCTGTGATCTTGTGAACAGACCTCCTATCTTATGGGATTACGTTCCGACCGAAGATCTAACACGATATGTGTTTAGCGGAAAAACGAAAAACCAAAAACCACCATCTGAACGCATTCCCTACGATGAATTTCTAAAAGCTATCGAGCATCTTACGAACGAAGATGTTATGGAACTTTGTTCAATGTATGATTATAACTTTAAACAGAAATTCCCATCGTTGATGCCTGACGTTAGACGGTTGTTGTACAGATTAACACACCACCATCAAACGAAAGGTTTAAATATTATGGATGAGTAGATTACTTATGGACACTAATGATATGATGTATCGAGATCCATCAATTATTGATGATCTTTTGAACCAGAAAAAAAGAGAAAGAACAAAAGTCAAAGAAACCTTTGACAAGTATTGTCAAGAATTGTCTGATCAATTACTGCGCAAAAATTTAGATTACGGTAACGCAATTTATAAAACGGGCTTAGGTGGAATTCTCGCAAGGATTTTCGACAAGCAAGAGAGAATTAGATCTCTACTCAACAATGGGTTTGCAGGTGTAGAGAACGAAACTCTAGCAGATACATTTCAGGATCTAGCTGGATATGGTATTCTCGGTCTGATATTTTTAGAAAAAGAAGAAGCATTTTTTGAAAATGATTTCACTGTAAAGTCGGATACACCTAAATGGGTTGCATCCAAATGGCTAGAAGAACTAAAGGAGTTGATTTGGGATGCAGAAAATTCTGACTTATAGAAAATATATTTTAATACGGGTACGAGATCTTTGTCTAGGCTTCCTATTAGGAGTTGCTACGGGAATGGCGATCATCTATGTACAAGGATAAATGTTATTGTGAACATAGTAAAATAAGACATTTTCGTCTTATGGGATCACACGAATACGAACACCTAGAACTCGGTGGTTGTAAAGATTGCGAGTGTGAAGACTTTCATCAACCTATAAAGGAGATTAATGATGGCAGACATTGAACAGTTTTGTGACGAATGTGGAGAAAGAGCGTCTATAATCACAGAGTTTAAACGCTGGTGTCTAGGATGTAGAGAAGAAGCTGTAATATATGAAGATAGTATAGCAGACGCTTTCTACGAACTAGCTGAGGAAATCAGAGACGTAAACAACGAAAACGGTTGGGACTTTGATCCTACAGATTGGAAAAACCCTGAAAAAATTCTATCTAAACTTATGCTTGTTGTGACTGAGGTTTCAGAAGCAACAGAAGAAGTTAGAATGAATGATCTTAACTCATTTGTCGTAGAAGTGGCTGACATCTTTATCAGACTTCTTGATATGACATCAGGACTTGACATAACAGAGGAAGTTGTAAACGCAATATTCCGCAAAAATGAGAAAAACGCAACAAGAGGTTATAAGCATGGGAAAGCAATATAGAGTATATTTAGCACTTTTAATCTTAATAATGGCGGTGATGTTTACAGGTAACAGTCAAACAAGTTCTGTGCCTGTACCCTCTCAATTTATTAATGAGGAATTCACTTATCAATATGACGTGGTAGCAGATTATGATGTTAATTTTGATACTACGTTTATAGATAATGACGTACTATTGATTTCTACACATCAATTTTTACGAAATTATACTTATCAAATTGATTATTTACAAGCAGGTATTTATGTACCGTTTCTAGGAATGCAATCTGCCATAGGGGTAGAATACAATGAAAACAACACTGTTGCATTTGGTATGAAAAGTCTGCCAAATAACAACAGATCAATCTATATCACAGGAACTTCGGAGGGACAAAATTTCTCCCTAAAATTACAAGAAACCGAAGCCTTTAATGTGGATCTCAAAATAACTGTTGATCTTTCAGGAGCTATTTTATTTTGGATTGACGGACAATTATCAAGCGTGTTTGTTTTCTTTGAAGATCTACCAACAAGATTTATGCTAGGAAGTGGGAATGGATATGGGTTTCAAGAGTTCATAGATTTTGGATTTACTGAAACAAGTCATATCACGTATTTTAATATGTCTAGCACTTTGAAAAATAGACAAATAAACACTGTAACTGAGACTATAACGTCCACAGTCAACCAAACGTTGATAATTAATGGTACTGAAACAATTACTGTTCCAGCCGAAACACTTATATATAACAGTACCACAGGAGTTAATGAAACTGTTACACAATACAGTAATGTGACAAATCCAAGCATCGATCTAGGTGAAGGTATAGGCACTGTTGATCCAGCAGTGATATATGTAGTTGGTGGAGCAACTATCTTCAACGCCCTTCTATGGGGGAGGCGAAGGTATTGAGCAGGTATATAACTGCCGAAGTTCGTAGACACGCTCGTAAACGCGATGGGAACAAGTGCGTATACTGTGGTGATCGTGGTAAACGCAGACGTTGGCAATTTTGGAAGAAACCCCTAGAGTATGGTCATGTAGTTCCGTACTCAAGCGGGGGCATGAATTGTGCTGAAAACATCCAAATGGAGTGCTTTTCGTGTAATCGTTCCAAAGGAGCGCAAACGATTTCACTGCATTGGATAAAAAGATGGTTAAGAAAAGAGGCTCAAGGGTGTACAGTTAAGAGGTGTAAACATATAAAATGACAGATTTTCTAGAAATATGCGATAATTGTCGCTTGGAATTATACGATACGGTTAAGAAAAAATGTTGGGGATGTGTGGATATGCTACCTCAATTGGACAGACAATTTGAAGAGAATTACCTTATGTGCCGACCATGTTTAACTGATCCACATGACATTTGTCAGGCAGAGGAGTGCGATTGCTTATGCAAAGAATAGATCAATTAGTCATAGATTTGGAAAAAACTTTCTTAGATATGCTTTACTATGCTCTAATTAAAGAAATGAACGGTGAAAGTAAGGATGTGGAATATGCTAATATCCTAGCACTTAACTATATAGATGCGCAACAAAAATTTCGCTTCGATGTTGCGGGGTAGAAAATGCTGGAAATTTTCCAACAGATATCCCGTTTCGGGTACACGAATTCAGAAAGTGTTCATTTCATAGTACCGAAATATGAAGTTACCACCTATTCTAGAGATAGTATAATAGGAAAAAAGGCGAAAATCAAATGGTAAAAATTTATGTTAAATTACCTTCTATTGGTATGTATTACTTAACTAAAGGCCTAATTGATAAATTAATTACATATCAAAACAATTTATTTATATATAAACCGTACTTTTTCCGCAATCTGCTACCAAAATCTAGCAAATGTGTAGCAGACTACCGAAACATTTATATACTTTCGCCACAGTATTATAGTAAGGAGAACTGAAAATTGGGTACACGACAGAAAAAACGTGCTTCACAAAAAGAAAGATTGGAATTAGTTGAAAAGGCTAATGCTTTTCTTAACGAAAAACTTGAAGAAAGCCGAGAACAAATAGCACAGATGAAACAAGACGTGATGATTTGGATACAGATCTTACAATTTGATTTCATGGTGGACTATGAATACCAAGTGGCACTCAGGAGAAATAAAAATGACGAATAATATGTTTTATTACACAACAAGATCAGCTACTAATAATAGCTATACGCATACGTTTAGCTACAGGGAATATTTTCTTAGCTCCACCCTAGAAGAGGATGATCCATTGAAAAAAACAATTGACTCCATCAGACGATGGATAGCAAAGTCAAACAGGTTCGGTCATCTAGAAAACATGAACCATCCAATCGACCAAGTAAGGAGATATATTAATGAGCTTTGAGACTATAGAACGCACACGAAAAGAAATAGCTAAAGTTACTGACACACATCAACATCTTTACAGCAACACGCTGTTCGGAGGCATTGAAGACGCAAAAGAATTCTTGCTGGAAGCGTGGGGCAAAGATCAAATCATAGAAGTCTCTGTTCGGGGGCGAATGGCGATCGTCAAAATCGCTGGGTCAGAGAACCCCGATCAGATCATGAAGGTGTTTCTGCTTGACTAGAGTTACAGTTCGAGCGAGAGCCTTCAACCTATGGTTCAAAGAGGACGCTGAAAAAGTTTGGAAAGATCTTAACCGCACCCCTCCCGAAGACGAATGGGAGTGGGTAGAAATGGATGATAAAGAATGGGATATAGTAAAATGGTATCTGAAACAAAATGGAAAGTAGATGTTTGGTTAGTGGACGGAACAAGGGACTCGTTCATGACAACCAACAATCAAGTCTCCACCGACAGTTATGTCAAGTGGGGTAATAGATATTATAGTCTGTTTAACATGCTTAAGTGGACTGTAAAAGATATGTCTGTAGGTTAGAAGTTACTACGTAACTTTATATTTATAGGTTGTCCCTTTATAAAGGATAGATACAAAATGGCTAAATGTGTATACTGTAAAAAAGAAGGTAAAACTTACTACATAGACTTAGATGCTTTTACTTGGAAAAGATTAACAGTCTGCTTGAAATGTCAAGCTGATAGAAAATTACATTTGGAGAGAGATAAACATGACAGATGAAGGAGCAACAATAAGAAGAACATTAGCAACTATCAAAAGAAGAGGAGAATTTACTCTAGAACAAATTGATAGAATATGGAGGATGACAGATCAACTTGAGGAAAAATATATAGATCGGTTAACGATGTATGATAGACTCAACGAGAGAATAGACAAGTTCTTGGAAAAGGTGTACGAGGCATAAACTACAGAGGAAGAGACCCTAGTTAAAGTTTGGTTTGTAGTCCCAATACAAGAGGACTAGAGAGGTCTCACATGAGAGGTTTAGTTTCATATGGAAATTAACCGCCACTCCTAATGTCTCACATGCCCGTACAACGGTCGAATACCGACCCCTATTTAAAGTTTGCTGTTTTTCCTGGCGGAATGCACAAAATTCCGAAGAAAATTGTGCATTTTTCCAGACTATTTAAGTCTTTCGGTCTTGAGGTGGACTATTGCCCGATTTCGGCTTACCGAATGAGCGTTCGTCCATTACCGCTAGGATTTCGAGTAGGGTATTTAAATCTTTCGATTTATTCTCGTACTTTTGCATTGTTTTCACTCCGTATCTGAGCTGATTTGCAAGGATATATAAACCTTACTATCGCCAATTGAATGTTTGCTGAATTTTACCCGATTAGTACGCAATTCGTTAGGAACGGTACTATTGCCAACTTTTTTCTTAGGATGTCCCAAATTTCCCTTTTCAGTGATAATTGCGTAAAATGTGCGTCCATCTTGCACAATTTCCTGAAAAGTGAACTCTTGCTCACTACTCTCTAAGTGGAAAGCGTTATCGGATAACTTACCCGCTAGGGTACGTAGGGTATTGCGTACAGATGGTACAAGACCATTGTAGATGCTCACAAGTATGGATACATCCATCTTGCTCAATGCGGCTTTGGTTAAGCCTTCGGGTTTATACGCCATAATGGCGGTAACGAGTTCGTCTTTGTTCATACGATCACATACGTAGGTATCACATACAAGTGTTAAGTTCCGTTTTTTGCTGTTGGAAGTCTTGAGCTGTGAAACCATGACCTTCAATCTCACTCATCGTATTTAAAGTTTTCGGTAGTTTTTCGTAAAAAGCACGATTTCCGCCAGGAAATTTGGCAAAAATCCGAAAAAGTGCTTTCGTGACCAAGAAATCGCAAAAATTGAGCAAAAATCCGAATTTTTCGGATCATCAGATTTAATAGATTAGTTCCAGAAACCGCCTGGGGCTTATAGTCGTAAAAACCATAAACTCTACTCACCCATTGCCTTTTTTTAATTTGATTAAATGGAAAAATCAAAATATTGGAATTTCCAATGGCTAAAGGGCTTAAAAAACAATAATCTCTACTGATCCAACGCCTTTTTTTATTTTAATGATAAAACAACGTGATTTTTAGGAAAATCTCTTACATATTGAATATTTGGGAATTTATCTGCATATTTATAGATAGTTCTAACTTCTTGTGCGTTTTTAACCTTCATAATAATTTTATGACCTATAACCTCTTTAATTATCGATGGAACAATACAATCAAAGACATCTATAAGAAATTGTGTAAATTCCCTATGATTTTCCTCTGTATGATCGCATGTTTTACAACAATCATATTCTGATATTAGATCATAATCTCCTATGTCTAGGAATGGGACATTCATTTTAAAGAACATATAAAAGTCCTGTCTAGTAATACCAAATTGCATTTGATAACAATTATCGCAACTATTATGAAAGTTGTCTAATAGTGTATATAGGCTTACATCACCATTAGGAACTCTCGTAGTAGTGGTTTTAAGAAATAGTATTTCTTCATTAGTCCAATTCATGAGTATTCACCGAGCAGACACGCTCTAGACCCTTTATAGGCACGGTGATATTTAAAGTCTCCGATTGTTGTCTCGTTCAATTGCACAAAATACCGCCAGGATTTGTGCAAAAATACGAAAAGCATGGTAATGAACAAAGATACGAAAATCGTACAACTACCATGCTATCTATCTGATCTGCGGCTAATACACCCATGACTAACAGTCGTAAAGACCATAAACTCTACTCATCCAATACCTTTTCTAATTTTGCTTCTAACGAATTTTAAGGTATCTCTAGTGAGTTCAAATCATTTTTGTGTGTCATCTATCACCTCTCTTTTTTAATCGCTTAGAATGGCTTAAAATAATTCTACACGATAAACCTCCATATTGACATTCTTACCAATGGAAAGCAACTTATCATAGAATTCTTCCCAATCGTAAACTCCCTCATCAAATTTCTTTTGATATAGAGCCAACTTCTCTCTTATTACCTCAGGAGGGTAATCTGTACTAAGTACAAGATGAGTATGCCCATCTTGATAATCCTCTATGATTATTCTAATTATTCTTACCATTTTGAAGCCTCTATAAATCCATAATCCTTATTAAGAAATAGTCTAAGTCCTTCACCATTTAAGATCAATGTGAGGATCGTATCTAATGATAGAACCATGTATATTGTGTCACCATACATGGTACATTCATATGTTCGGTTATCCCAATCTAATAATAGCTCTTTAGCTGTATAAGTGGGAATAAGTATCATACCTTCTTCAATCAAGTGTTCTCATTTCCTTAATATTTGGATAAAGCGTTGTGCTATATCCATTTTTCGTATATCTTCCGATAACGTAGTCTTTACCGTTTACAGTGAAGTATGTTTCTTCACCAAACTCGCCATCCCTGTATTTCTTAGGGACATCAATCTCTATTAATATTCTCATTGTTTCATTCATCTTTTTTTTCTCCGAATTTCATAGGGCTAAGGGCTGTAAAGCCCATAAACCATGTTAGGGCTGAACCTTTTTTTAATTAGTCGTCCTCCTCTTCTTCTTCTTCTTCTTCTTCTTCACAGGTATGATTGTATCGATTTCTATAATCTCTACAATCTGAACACCATTCACAAGCTGGGCATTGATCATCCATATGATTATAACAAATGTTATCTTCGCAACCATAACAGTAAACTTCATCATAACAATAATAATAATCATCGTATTCGTCTACGCAATTGCCACAATCAACACAGTGCATACAATCTTCGTGGCTTTGTATCATATCCTGATATCCTTCATCCCTAAAGTATGTTCCCTCAGGATGTCCGTCATTACAGTAGCCACAATAATTATCGCCACTTTCTGTATCTACACGAACAGAACCTCTATGATAACCACCACATTGCTGACAAGAACATCTACAAAATCTCTTAGGTGTCTTGTCCTCAATTTCTTTATACTCGGTCATTATTTTACTCAATTTCATAGTTAAAAATCTCCTCAAACTTCTTTTGGATGTTAATTTTAATATTCCTCAGAGTATCAATACTATTCCAATTTACCTCATATCCTAAAGCACGATTGTATTTAGTTTTCTCAATCTCAGCAGAAATCTGAAAGTACAGCAATCTCATTTGATTTTCATTAAGAAAGAAGTTATACTTCTCATCATACGGAGTTACTGACGCATCAACCATTGTACTATCCTCAATAGATTTAATGATCTCTTGACTTAATCGAGCGTGATCAAATACACCATCAGGGAATTCTATTTCAACAATAAACTTCAATTAGTCATCCCCCAAGAGATTAAGAGGCAAACTCTCTAGGAAATTGTTATCAAAGTTAGCCTCTAATAACTTTACTCCTAGAAAATAGCTCTTGTCATTGGTCATAGGGTTTTTCATTGCCCTAAACATGGATCTACTCTTATCGTCCATCATCTTTATCCCATAAGGGAAAAACTCAAAGAAAACTCTTGCACTTGGAATAGGATGATGCAATCTGAATTCTAACATTCGAGTTCCATTAATCCTTTTCAAATTTACTACTGAGTATTTGGGTGTTCCTGTAATAGGACTATCACCGTTCTGATAGTGCCAAAACTCAGTAGGTCGTGCATTCATACCTGCATCTCGTAACATTGCTCTTTCTAATAACAATGATAGGTTTTGAACAGCATAATATTCTTTGCCTGTATGCCATTTTTCACTTTGATCTATGACTAATGACACATGCTGTCCTATTTTGCTAGTATGTACAATCTCTTCATTCATCTCATCAGTTACATCGGAAAGATTAAGAGGATTGAATGAGCCTATTACTAATTCAAATGGTACAGAACCATCGTTATAACCCCATAGGGTATATACATCTTTATAGGCTGTTTGCCTTCTCGGTTGTTGTGGTATACATCCCCCACTTGATACAACCTCAAATACGTCATTAAACCCGCCTTGATGAACCATCTTTCTAATGGTTGGGTAAGCTATACC
>JABAOC010001006.1_pt2 | contig 29590 bp, 14 predicted proteins | sample 7062161 | NCBI WGS metagenome assembly JABAOC01 (sample SAMN14538625, study PRJNA623070) | marine sediment metagenome | biome: marine biome [ENVO:00000428]; feature: marine pelagic biome [ENVO:01000023]; material: deep marine sediment [ENVO:00002113] | place: India: Gulf of Khambhat ... | reverse complement strand
TAATTTCAAATTTGCTGTTGGGTCAGCCTTAGTTATGTTCAAGAAAAATGTTTTTGATGCCGATGAATAGTTAGTATTACCAGATGTGTTATAAACATATTGATAATAATCAGCCCCAAGTTCTATAACATTGCTAACAGGATTACCATCTACGATTGGTGTATCATTTCTGTATAAATTAAATGTAGGAGCAGAACCTACGAATGCATTAGCGTCAAACCATCCAGTTGCATTAGTAGTTGTAGGATAACTATATGTTTTATTATCTTCTGTTCCAGTTGCTCCAGTTCCTAAAGTTAGATTCATATAATTTTGAGTAGAACTATTTGGAGATATAACTAAAATATCATTAGTTGTATTAAAAGTCCAGTTAGCAGGATTACTAATACTCATATTCCATACATATTCATGACTACCTGCTCCAAGTAAAATAGTTTCATTTGTCATGGGTTCACCAGAACCGACAGGATTCGTAACTGAAGTATTTCTATATAAATTACATGTAAAATCTGATGCGCCATTTGTTGGACATCCAGAACCAGTAACATTGCTAGCATTCGGGTAAATCGTACTCCATGTCACATTAGAGCTTAAAACCAAATTAGCACTACCTTTATTAACCATTAAATATAAGGTGTTATTCTGAGTAGAAGACCAGTTAGCATTCCCAGAGGTATTGTAAATTATTTGATAAGTTCCATTTCCCAGTGTTAATATTAAGGTCGCAGGATTATTCGAAGTGTTCGACAAACTAACAGCTGGTGAAGATGGTGTTACATTAAATACAAATAAATCAAAAGTTGGTGGAGTTGTTGTGGTAGTAGAATTTCCTTCTATGGTTACGCTGGTAGAATAATTAATAGTTTTATTTAAAGGTAAAGTATCTATAAATGTCTTAACATTCGGAGTACCTAGATTAATTCCTAAAACATTAAATGTTCCCGTAGTATTTGCTGAATAGTTAGCTGTCTCAGATGTGTTAGTTGAATAATTATAACCTCCTACTCCAAGTAATACTTCATCCGGACTAACAACAGAACCAGTATCATTCCTATACAAATTACAATTAACCTCATTATTCACAGAAGTGACTGAACAGCTAACACTCGTTGCTGTTGGATACATCTCTGTCCAGGTTGTATTTATTGACAAACTAGGTGAAACTGTTCCTTTGTTAACATAAGCTGTTCTAGTAATAGTTCCTGAACTATAGTTACTTCCACCTGTTGTATTATATTCATAAACATAAGTCGCATTACCAAGTAATATCTCTTCTGTTGATGGATCTCCTGTCTGTCCAGTAGAAACATAATTCCTATACAAAGTGAAACTCAGATCTTGATTATCAGTTAAATCACACCAACCAGTTGCATTAACAGTCTCAGGATATGTATAGGTCCAGTCACTCTCAGTTCCATTTAAAGCTAATTTCAAATTTGCTGTTGGGTCAGCCTTTTTAACAAACAAATAATAGGTCGCACCAGTTGAATTATCAGTGTAATTATTGTTCCCCGTTATATTTGCCTTATATACATATGTACTAGCGCCTAGAGTGACAATGTCAGGATTACTAACAGGACTTTCATTTCTATACAAATTCACAGTTCCACTATTACTGTAAACAGCGGTTCCATTAGTATTTGTCTGTGTACTGTAATCTATTGTAACATTCTCATTCTTGTATACAGTTCCATTATTGATATACATATCAACAGAATTACTTTGATTCTGATCTACAACATATTCCCAATAAACTCCATCATTAGTAACATTCCAATAATCATCCGTGTTATTTGCATGTTCTCTCCATGCGTAAGTTCCAGCTGGCAAATCACTAAGGTAAAAATAATAAATATCACTTTCATTACTCACACTATCATTGTGAGGAACAGCACCTCCAGTAAAATTATGTTCTATTAAAACAGTATTAACATCAGTTTGACTATCATTCCAAGTTACATTAAATTGATAATTTTTTCCAGGCGAGTACTGCGACCCATTAACAACAGAAGTAGTATTGTCAAACCAATTGGGTGGAGTGCTGTCATCTGGTGGGGTAAAATTAAAACCAGCCCAAGCATCAGATAATGCAATATCGTCAAGTGCATGACCTAATTCACATACTTCAACAGCAAAATAACATGTCTCCCCAGAAGTATCACAATATGAAGGAACTTCATTTGGAAAATTTATCCATCCCGTTTCAGCAGGGGTTTGTGTTGTTCCAATCTGATTATAACCAGTGCAAGAAACATCTGAACATTCCAAACATTTTATAGTATTGTTTGGAGTTTTTTTGTTATTAAAAGAGTTTATATAAACTGAACAATTTATTTGATCTATAGTTCCTGTTGGTGCAGTTATTGTATCAATCGTATATTCACAATTAATATCTCCTGTCAATCCACCGTTTGCATCACCACCATTATAAGTATTTGAAGCAGCAGTTGTTAATGTGATTGTTGTTTCATCTGGGTCAGCTAAAACTATCTGTGTTATATATAAACCTATTATTAGTAAGAATAAAGAAAATAAAGTTAAACTCATTTTTGTTAATGATTTAGCCATATATTCCACGATTTATCGTGATAATGAATTCTGTTAAAAAAATTCTTTTTCTTTTCCGAAAATACTCTTGATTCTATCCCAAAAACTGTATTCATATTTCATTCCAACAAGTTTTGCAGCAATTTTAAAAAACTCTTTTTTAGATGAAGATCTTTTTTTAGAAAGCATTACCAAATCTCTTCTATTGAAACCTGATAATATATTTTCATCTTCAGGAATAACTCCAATAATTGGTAGTTCTGTAAATTGTCTTATTTCATCGTTTTTAATTTCATAACCTTTGTTTTTAACCCTGTTAACAATTATACCTATTGGAATTGGTTTGTTTTCCAGTTTATTAATTACTTGATTACACTTTGTTATATCAATTAAAGAAGGTAGGTGAGGGTTTGCAATGTATAAAACCTCATCACTTGCTTGCAAAGCTATTAAAGCTTCTTTACCTAATCCTGGTGCAGAATCAAGAAAAACAACGTCAAAGCTAGAAAATGCTTGTTTTAATGTATTTCTTAAATTATTAACATCAACATCAATAATATCTCTGAGTTTTAAAGATCCAGGAACAATTTTTAAACCTGAATGATGATTATAAATAGCATCTTCTAATCTTGCTTCATTTCTTAAGACGTGGTTTAAAGTTATTGGATGAGAATGTATACCAAAATATAGACTTAAATGTGATGTTGTAAAATTAAAGTCAATAACTGCAGCTTTTTTATAAAATTTCTGAAGGGCTACTCCTAAATTGGAAGCCACAATAGTTTTTCCAACACCACCTTTACCAGAACATACAGCAATTATCCTTACCATTATTCACCACCTTTTATTTTTTTCAAATTTTCAGATAATTTAAGAAAATTAGGAAATTCTGTTGCAATTATCTTATCATAATTATTTTTTTTAGATTTTTTCTGAACTTTAATTTTTTGAGTTTGAGGTTCTTCTTTTTCAATAAAGTTTTTAATATCAAATAAAAAATTTTTAATATTACCTCTGCTTCCTTTTCTGACTTTTCTTTTCTTTAAAATAATTGTTACAGAAAAACAAGCTACTGCAAACAATACAATATAGAGTACCTCTAAATAACTAATTTCTGGGAAAACAAAACCTGTAACAAGACCTGTGGGAGCAGCTGTAGTTTCATTTTCTTCGATTTTTTCAAATATATTTAATCCGAAAATTTTTTCTTCGGATACATTACTATCTTCAATTTTTAAGGTAGTACTGGAGATTCCAGTATCAGCATAAACAGGAATAAAGAAATCTATATAAAAAGTTTTCTTTTCTTCAATTTTCAAATCTGTACTATCTGAAGTGATACTATAATAATTTTCAGGTATGCCCTCTAAAGAAATTTTTAAATCAGAAAGATCTGCTTGTCCATTATTTGTTAAACTAAATTCTTGAGTAAGATTATTCCCTCTAGCTATTTTTATCGTGTCTGGAAAATCTATGTAGACTGATCTGCTTTTAATAATTTCAAAATACTTTTCAGCACTAAATTCTTTATAAGGATGCTTTTTTGCCTTTAAAACTAAACCATATTCTCCTTCAATTTCAGGTGCTGGAATTTCTACAGAAAATACACCATTTTCATCTGTAGTAGTTTTAGAATTTATACCTGTATTTTTAATATTTACATCTATGGTAGCATTACTAACACTACCTCTGTCTTCATCTTTTAATATTCCTGTTATTGTGATATCATCGTTAAGATAATATCTTTCTTTATCTAAGCTGAAATCTGCACTTAAAGCCTTTATTTCACCTATAACAAAAGCTGAAAGTGTGGAAGAAGTTATTTTTACTTTGTTTCTTATAACATCAATTTCACCAACTACTTCTTCCCACTCACCATTACATGTTCCTCTTCCAGAACTCCAACTTGAACATCTGAAAACCCTCAAATTATTTTCGCTTATAACATTCCTTTCCTCATATTTCATTTCTATATCAGCATCAAAGTAAGATAAATCTATTTCAAAACTATATAAACCAGCATTTCTTATTCCAGAAACACTAAAACCAGTTGAGTAAAAATGTTTTATAGGATCATCAAAACTACTAACTGAGACATCATACAAAATAACTTCAGATCTCGGGAAAATAATTTTAACATCATAAATATCAGGAGGCAACGAACCAGAATAGTGACCGTAAGCATCTGTTGTTATGCTTAATTTTGTAATATCGTCCTGAATAAAAATTATCTTAACATTCATTGCTTTGTTTTTTTCATCAACAAAAACTCCCTCAACTGTTACAATATAATCTATTGGTTCACTATCTGAATAAGAAGAACTTTCATAGTTGAGATAAGCTTCTAAATTATATCTTCCAGAAGAAAGACTTGGTGCAATAATTTTTACATTAAATAAATCACCTTCTCTAGATACGCTAGTTATTTCAGCAGTAGTAGAACCTATGTTAATGTCAACATTATTTTTATTTAACTCAATGACACTACCCCTTTCTAAGGCTTTTACTCTAACAGTTATATTGTCATTAGTTTTAATCCAATTTCTATCTATAGAAACGATTTCAAATTCAATTTTGTTTCTAACATCAATCGTATCATAATCTGTTACACTTGTTCTGTCATAAAATGCTGTTACTTCTAAATCATAAAGATTGGATTTGGTAGGAGAATTTATTTTTAGTATCCAACCTTTGTTAATATCATAAGCTGGAAGAACTTTCAAATTCTTTAGATCATCGTTTAATGTAACATTGAAGACAACACCAGAAGATAATTTTGTATCATCTTTTTTGACTATAAAATCTATTTCTAATGTATCTCCAATGTAAGCAGGACTAGGACTAATTTTATTGATATAACCTGTAAGTTCTGAGATCGTGAAATTTGTAGAAGTATAACTTATTTCACTATTATTATTTTCACAAGATATTGTTACATCAAAATTTCCAGTTCTGTCAAGGTACTCTTTATCAACAGATAAGCTGTAATTTTCACCAGATTTTGTGAAGTACATTGTAGGAAGAGTAATTGAAGGGCCTATTATATCAGCATAGACCTGTTCTATTGTATAATTTTCATCAAGACAATTTAGAGAAATAAATGCACCCTCTCCTAACCAAAGAGATGGAGGTTGGACAGAAAAATTTTCAATTGTAGGCATAGCTGAAGCTAAAGGAATTGTAATTAAAAATAAAATCACTGATAAAAATATAAATTTCTTCATTTTTTTGTCCTCCTAGGAATTGTATAGATATTAGATCTACCCACTTTGTGGAATTCTAATTTCCCTTGATTTTTTAATGCTTCTAAATATCCTGTTGCAACATCCCTTCTTATTCCTAGTCTTTTAGCAATTTGAGAAACAGATAATAATTCCTTGCTTAACATATCTAGAATTTTTTTCTCCAAATCATTGCTTGTTATTCCATTTTCAACCAAATAATCCCTCTTTTCATATTGCAGCTATATAGATATCACATAAATCTCATATTTATATCTTTCTGTATAAATATAGATACAATATAGTATCAATATTGAAGGGCTAATCACTTAAAGAAAGCTATTCTTAGACCATCTATTATATAATAAAAGAATCCAATTAAACCTTCACTTTTTTTCATTTCTATAGTTTTTTCTGTGTAATATTTTCCATTATTTGAAGCTATTGCTAGAGTAATATTGGTTGGTTTCCATAAAGTTGAATAATAAGGAATTAAAACAAGTTTTGAACCATCTTTGGTTATGTTATCTATTTTCTTTTGTTCAAATATCCAACCAGAAACATAATTATTAGGCATAATTATTACATTTTCCACATCTTCTTTGCTTTGAACATCAAATATAATATACTTATCATAAGTTCTAAGATTTTTAATTTCAAAAACATTTTCAGATAAAATAGATTTATTAATTGAAATTCCAAATTTTTTATATTTCTTGATTTCATTACCAAAATATGCTTTTAGTTTTACAAAATATTCTCCAGTATAATTAGTAAACCAATAAATATCAGAGAGTTTTTTATTTCCAGGCATAAGCTCGTTTTCTTGAGTCCAACCACTAAAAATCAATTTATCTTCCTTAAAAATCTCACTCTTAATTCTAGCTTTGTATGGAACACTACCAGTATTGTAGAATTCTATTAAAAACTTCATAATATTTGTAGAATTATCATAACTTATTGAACTAATTTTTCCTTTCACCTCTTCCATTATGCCAACTTCTATTATTGAAGAGTGAACAACTCCTATTAGAATTAAGAAACAAATTATACAGATTATTAATATTTTCATTAATCATGTTATAGATAGAAAATTATAAATATCTTTTCGAGCAATCACGTCAATTTCTCCAGAATAGTTTCCAGGATCAAATTTTTTGCTATATAAAAAGATATCGATTGAAGTCTTTTCTCCAGGTTTTAAAATAAAATTGTTTTTGCTAAAGGTAACTAAGGGAGATATATTTCCATAAACCTTTAAGATTATTTTGTTATTTTTCTCTCCCAAATTAGCTATTTCAATATTTCTTGTTACAAAACTTTCATTACCAGGAATTATCCCAAAATTAATGTTCCAAGGTTCGGTAACAAAACCTAAGACTGCTGTTTGGTTTGTCTGTTCTGTTAGTTTTATTTCAACGTTGGATGGATATCTTTTTATTTCATAGGTAAAAAATAAAGTAGAATACGTGGCAGAGCTCTGATTTTTTACAAATTCTTTAGGTTCTGGAGGTTCTTGAATATTGATAAGAATAAATAAGAAGATAACAAAAAACAATGAGATCATTAAAATTATCCATGTTTTTATTTTCATTAAGTTCTCCTGTAAATTATTACTGAGATAACAAAAATAACAATTATAATAATGATCAATAAAGGAATAAATATCTCTTCTTCTGCTTTTGCAGCTAGGGCTGTTGGTGGAGGAGCAGTTAATGTTATGGTTGAACTTTTTTCTGCTTTGCCAGTCGTATAGTCAATAACTGTATAAACATTATAGTCTTCTAAAGAAAGTCCTGTTGTTGGTAAGAGTCCTCTGAAAACTTTTATTTCTTTGGGTTTTAAGTATTGTTTACTCAAAAAAAGCACTTCTTTTAAGTTCCCTTCTTTATCATAAATTTTTTGAGTACCACTTGCAGAAATAGTAACTGTGCCAGTATTTTGAAAATAATTGTTTATTTCCAATTTATCACCAACATACTTCCCAGTTTCTGTATCTAAAATTATTCCTCTTCTTAAAGCATTTCCAATAATATCAAATAAAACTTTAACAGAAACTATTGCAACAACTCTACCACCTACAGGAGCTGTTGCTTCTGGAGATTCTAAAGGTACAGGTTTTATATCTATTGCATGATATCCAGGTTCACTATTATTTGGAATTTCAACTAGAAAACTTATTTCTCTTTGACCCCTTATTAATCCGCCTGTTGTTTTTAGAGTTTCATTAGTAGGCCTAAGCTCTACTGGATTATTTATTATTTTTATCCAAGAGCTTATGTCCTCTTCAGATAAGTTAGTGATAAGATTTTTTCCAATAGAGTCTAAATTAGATCTTTCAGGCTCTAATTTAACTAATAAAGTTTTTTCTGAAGGACTTATTACATAAAAACTTACTAATTTTGTCGAGCCACCTTTTAATTCTCCTAGGTTTATTCTTACAGGAGATACGCCAACACTTTGTGATAGAGAAGGAATAGAAAAAATTACAAAGAATATAATAAAAAATATGATTAGAAATCTGAATTTCATATTATTTTTATTATAGTTACAAAAATATAATAATATTTATATATCCATAAAATTCAAATATAATTACTCTTATAAGGAGGAATATAAGTGAACCGGAATTTGTTAGTTTTGGGGATAGTTTTTGTATTTTTAGCAATTTTTTTGAGTGTAACAATTACTATAGCAGATACAAGTGATACAGTAACATTAGATGTTAATGTTTCAGAAACAGCATCAATATCAGTAATTCCCTCATATATAAATTGGACACAGGTTGCTACAGGAAGTACGGGAGGCTATAGGAACTTAACCATAAAAAATGCAGGATCCTTAAATGTATCAAATCTCTCAGCATATGTAGATTCACTAACTGATGAGACAACAAGACCTTATCAAAGCGGTGATCCATCAGACTTTGCAGCAGGTGGCGTTATAACACTGTCAAATGACACCACCAATTACTACTTTGTTGGAAGAATAGAATGGAACTGGACAGAAGACATAGCTGATCATGACTGGAGTGCTGTAACAAGTCCTGTATCATGGGGATACCATAGAAACACTAGCAATGATTATGTATGGGTATTAGGAAACGGAACACCTCCTGTTGGTGACCCCAATGGTATATATTGTAATAACTCAGCCCAATTTGCTATAGAAACTGACGAAGATTTAGGTACAACGGCAACAAGAACACCAATTAATGCTATTAGTTTGACTACAAGTACTGGCAGTTCAGGGTGGGCATATGGTGCTGTTACTACTGGCACATTAAGCGGACATTGTGTAGCAGCAGATGTTAGTTGTACAAAGATATACATAATCAAATACGATAGAACAGCCAATTATACAGATTGCGCAAACACAGAATACTTTTATAACGACGATTTGTCTACAGGAAACACGTTCACAATTAGAGTTGATTCATGGGTTCCAAATGGAATTCCCAGCGGGAACATGAGTCAAGCAACACTAACAATTTATGCAGTTTCATAAAAACTATTAATTATTCCAGTTTTTTCTCAATTTTTTCTAGTTTTTCTTCTAAACTTTTCTTCATTTTTTCATACGTTCTAGCACTTATTATTCCTTGTCTTTTCTCCCTTTCTAAGACTCTTAGCATTCTATTTATTTTATCCCTTTCCCCTTTTAATTTTTCTATACTAACTTTCCTTCTTTTAACAGTTTTTACAAGTTTACTTAATGGTATTATATAAGGTCTTATTTTTTCTAATTTCTTTTTCTTCCACAAATACATAATAATGAACACGATTGCAGCTATTATAATTAAAATAACAAAAATTATCCAAATCGGGAAAATTTCAGGAACTTTTTCAACCTTTAAACCTTCTAATAGGTCTCTAGCTTTTTTAATCAGATCAATAGCGTTTTGAATTTTATCCATAGCAGCTTCTGTATCATTGTTTTCAAGGTCAATTTCAGCCCCATAAATTTGATTCTCAGTCTCATTAATAACTAAAAGAACAGCTGAAACATTCTTACCTTCCATTTCTGCTATTCTAGTATCGACTTTTAAATCCTCTAAATCTCTTTTCAGTTTTCTGATATCATCTCTTATCAAATCCTCTAAACTTTCAAAAATCGTTATTTTAATTGCCTTTTGATCAGTAACAACACCAGAACTTGCTATTATGTTTGCATCGTATTCATCTACTTTAGTATTTTTAGGAATGTTAAACTCGATTAAGAAGATTGAAGAATTATCTGGTTCAAGTTCTGCATATTTTTCTGGAGTTATGTTAAACCAATTAGTTGGTACTCCTATTACGAAAAGACTTACATTAGTTAAATTAGATATTCCATTGTTTTTAACAGTTACGCTCTCTATTTTAGTAAAACCTCTAGCTAAACTTATGTTAGTTTTATAGTTTGTTATTATAATACTTGCTCTTATTTTTGCAGTTGGTTCTGGTGGGTATGTTGTTACAAAACCTCCAACAGGTCCATAGTAATATATTGGGGGTGGAGGAGGTAATGGAGGTGGAAAAATAAAACCTTCTCCTGTCACTACTACAAAACTTGTATATGCAATAATAGGAGGTTGTATAGTAGAATAACTTACTTTCACATTTAGATAATAATTACCAAGAGGCTGATCAGAATAAATAAATGCCTGTTCTGTAACACTTTGATTGCTAACTGCTGGTGTATATACGTCATGTGAATAATTATAATAAGTCACATTATTGGCATCAGAAACCCAAAAATTAATAGAAACATCTTGACCGACCTCTCCTTTGTTTTCAACATTTATTGCAAAATCTAGATAATCGCCTTGTGGTACCTCATTTTCAAATAAAACTATTTCAACATCATATGGTCCTCCTTGAGAAACTCTAAAGGCTTTTAGTTTCTTTGTCTCAAAAGTATCCTGTGATACATTTAATACAGCTAAATACATGCCAGTAGCAGTGCCAGCTCCCATAGCATATGAATAAGTATAGAATCCAGTTGCCTCTTTTATCATATTAGACAAACCAGTAAAAAAGTAAACATTGTCAGCAGGATCGTAAACAGTTAAATTCATGTCATCAGGATCTACAGGTCTGCCTTCTCCATTGTAAATTAAAATTCCAAATCTCATTATATTATTTGGATACCAAGTAACAGCAGTTTCTATATCAGCAAACAAACCAGTAACAGTTATTGTCCTTGCATTAACTAGGAACGTGCTATTCCTTTGAAATACTATGCTATGATTTAAAGCATCATCAAAGTAAGTAGAGTTTGAGAATAAAGTGTAAGTACCTGTAGGAGCATCAGACGCTAAAGAAAAAGTAGGTAATGGATAAATTGTTCCTTCACTATCTGTTTGTCCTGTTGCAGAATATGTAACATTATTATTAGAATCTCTTATAGTAAATGTTACATTGATTCCACTTACACCAATTCCACTATCATTTTTTACTATATGGTATATAGAACCACTATCTCCTTGCAAATAAGTACCTGATAATGTTGCAGACGTTATTAAAAGTTTTGAATGAATTGAAAAGTTTTTAGTTGAATTATCAATATTGCCTATGTTGTCTATTGCTGTTATTCTTACACTGTAATTACCTCTAAGAGTAGTGTTTCCTAAACCATAATCAGGGTAAGTAAAGTTCCATTGAGAAAAACTACCGTTCAAATTAATTAGAGTCATGTTTGTTTCATTAGTTGATTCATCTGGCTTAATAACAGTTATGTTAACCCATTGTATGCCAGTTCCAGATCTTTCTGTTACATTAGCTAAAATTAATATAGAACTATTTTGTTCAGTTAAATTTGGTGTTACTGTAAAGTTAATTAAAGGTGCTAAAAAGGGATAAAGAGTTACATTCAAGGTCATATTGTCAGGATTGGCGTTTGTTTGGTTAGCATCTACAATAAAGATAGAATTATAAACACCTTGACCAACAGGAGTTATATTGTAAGTTACATTAAAAGTATAGTTTGTCCAATCACTTATTGAAAAGTTAGTTACATTAACTTTTGTATAGTTGCCTTCTTCGGGTGTTATTGTAAAGTTTATTATATCATTTCCTAAGTTTCTTACTAATACTTCACAAACAGTTCCTTCATCAGAACTTTCACTTTTATCGCATGATGATGGAATCATTGTCCAAGTTCTGTTAGAAGGTACTGTTATATTCAAAGTCAAATTCTTATAATCATCATTCTCAGCAGATACATTAACAGTACCATTATAAGTACCAACAGTATATCCTAACGGTACTGTCACATTTACAGCTACAGAATAATTTTCATTCATGTCTAGAGTTGAAATGTTTTGTGGCGTGAAATTAATAACAAAATTATTGCAAACATCGCCTTCAGAACAGTTAAATGTAATATTTTGTAGTGCACCAATACCTATGGATAAGACAGTAAAGTTTCCTATATAAACATTTGTAGCATCGCTAACATTTTGTGATAAAACAGTCTCACTTACATTAACCAAAGGATTGCTCTCTACTGTAACATTAAAACTAGTTTGATTCACTCCCAAACTATTATCAGGATTAGTCCAATTCACACTAACATTTATATAATAATTTCCAGGATTAGCCCCCTTTAGTATTGTTATATTGAAAGCTTTAAGACAAACTTCACCTTTTGTTAAATTATTACAATTTTCGAATGTTGAGTTTGATGATAAATTAGAAGGAACATTTAAACTTATGTTTGTATATCTCGCACTTCCATTACTTATATCCATAATAGTAATATTAAGAATAAAACTTTCATTAGCAAGCTGAGTTAAATTTTGTGAAGTATAATTTGAAGGGTCAAACGTTATGCTGGCATTAGTTTTTGCAGCTACACTTATATTCAAAGTCAAATTCTTATAATCATCATTCTCAGCAGATACATTAACAGTACCATTATAAGTACCAACAGTATATCCTAACGGTACTGTCACATTTACAGCTACAGAATAATTCTCATCTACATTTAAACTTGAAATATTCTGTGGAGTAAAATTAACAACAAAATTATTACAAACATCGCCTTCAGAACAGTTAAATGTAATATTTTGTAGTGCATCATTACCTATGGATATGACAGTGAAATTAAAAACATAAATATTTACTCCATCACCGGCTTCTGCTGTTAAAGTTTCTTCAGATACATTGACTTTTGGATTCGAAGAAATAGTTACATTTAAAGTAGTTTGATTCGTTCCAAAACTATCGTCAGGATTAGTCCAATTCACACTAACATTTATATAATAATTCCCAGGACTAGTTGCATTGGGCGCTGTAATATTAAAGCCCTTTATACAGAATTCAGTCTTGTTTATATTTCCACACTGTTCAATTGTTTCATTTGCATCCCATCCACCTAAAAGATTTAAACTTATGTTAGAATTATATGCAGTACCATTTCCTAAATTTGTAGCATTAATTGCAGTTACAAAACTTTCATTTTCATATAATCCAACATTATTTAACGTAAAATTAGATGGTTGAGCAGTTATACTTACATTAATTTTTGCAGATTCTGTGATAAAACTGTCAGTATCATTACCCGTATTATTGTTCCATGTTGCATTACAACTAAGGTTATAATCCCCTTCTTCAATAGGAGCAGTAAAGTTAACAGAATAATTTCCATCTCCCCAATCAGTTTTATTAGTAACTTCAGTAGAATCGTAACTACAATTTAAAGTAGATCCGGGAATCCAAATATCAGTTCTATAATTTTTAACACTAATATTTGCAAAAACTGTTCTTCCTGTTAATCCTGTAGGGTTGTTTATATTCACACTAACATTTAAAATATCAGTTACATTAAAAGTATAATTTGTTGAATTTAGAAACTCTGAATTATTTGAATATGTAGTAAAGTTTATTGTCCATATACCAAGTTCACCATTATTTGGTATTTGAAAACTATTAGCAAAAACACTATCATTGGCAGCTCCATCCTCATGATTTCCATCATCATAAAGAATTATTGTTTGATCATCACCACTATCAATTGTGCCCATATCTAGAGTAGCATTCATATATTCTGTAAGATTATAGCTATCTCCATCTGAAATATTACCTGTAATCAAAATCGTTTCATTTTTATTGTAAATCGTTTCATTTGTTGATGGATCAATATCCACATACCATACTTCTGGAAGATATTGAGTAATACTTATAGGATTAATGAATCTGTCTCTTATGTTTTCAAATTCGTCAATAGCCAAACCTCCACCAGTAGGAGCAAGATAAACCACAGAAGTTTGTTCTATGTAAGATCCAGACGTTATAGTAGTATTATTAAGTTGGAGTCCTACCCTACCCCACTCTGAAGTATAATTGGCAAAGTAGTTTGAGGTTCCGGTTTGATTTAAATTAATTATACCTAGAGTTTCCCAAGCTCCAGTAGTTCCACCAGTAGTTCTAGACCAAGAGTAGGGATTTGTTGTATTAGATTCATGACTATATACATTGCCAGAATCAAAAGTTCTTTCAACATCAAATGCTAAAGCACCCGAAAAAGTAGAATTTCTATCTATAGAATAACCTGCATTGTTTGAAAATCTTTGCCAGATTTTAATAAAAATTCCTTGGCTCTGAGGCCCAGCTTTATCATATATATAATATCTTTTAATTATTTGACCTTCATTTGTCTTTTGGCTAGGATATCCAAATATAATTTCATCTCCCACCTGTTCTATTATAAGTCTTACAGAACCATTTGTGAAACTAGCATTACCTATCAAATCAAAACTGAAATTATATGTTCCATTAGAGTATTCAAGATATTCTGCAGTTCTATTAGATTCGTCTGCTACGTCAAGCAAATAATCTTCACCACTATAAACACGGTAAATACCAGAAGTATTTTCCGATCTATTGGTATCAATGTTAATTGATAAGAATGAATTATTAACATTAATTTCTTCTCCATCCCAATTATAGTTAATATTAATTGTATAATTTGGATTTTCTTTAGCACCATTTTCTATGGAATCATAATAAACATAAAAAGTTCTATTAGTGTTAGCATTAGTTGTTCCATTCATGAGAAAAACTAAAGTGCCTATTGCATTGTTTGTTGCATTATAATTTTCATCTACTTCAAATTGGCTTGGGATTTCATATAATATTGAGCCAGAAGAATATTCAAAAACTCTGGTAGAATTTATATCAAATGTTCCAGAAGGTAATAAGTCTGTAAAATTTATTTGTTGTTCTATTGGCCAATCTGTTCTATTATATTGAGTGGAATTAATTTCAAATCTAAATCTATATTGCCAAGAAATATTCCACCATTCAGCACTTTGTGGTTGTCCAAATCCGATAAACATTCCTGTAAGTCTTGTTAAATTCAAGAAGTATAAGCTAGAAATTAATACGAACGAGATAAGTAAAACTAATAAAATCATTACTTTTTCCATAATAAATTTATAGAAGTTATATTAAAATATGCTGAACTACATTTCCTCTTCTAATGGAAGCTTCTTATTTTTTAAAAAATTGAAAGAAAAACCTTCTTTAATATAAGAAGAAGTCAAAAAATACTCTCCAAGTGTAATGAAGAAAAACCCAAGAATTAGCAAAGGATAAAATATTGTTTGTGAATTTAAAACAAAACTAATATCTAAAGAGCTTAAAATTATTGAGACACCTAATGATAGAAAAGACATATTTTTTTCAATGGTGTTCACTAACAGAAAACTTAAACTAAAGATCGATGTAATTATCAAACCTCCAATATAAACAAAAAACTCATTTATACTGTTATTGCAAATAAGTTCAGTGTGCGGACCATTAAAATTACTGTCAAAGAGAACAGCTTTTTCATATTCACAACCTAAACAGTAACCCACAAAGATATGACTAATTTCATGAATAGCAATTAAAGCAAAAAAAATCATAATATTTACTAATACAATACTCAAAAATGTTTTTTTCAAATTCTCACTAAATTCTATACTCTTTTATAATCTTTTGCAAATTATCATTGACTCTCTGAATTTTACTAATAGTTTTATTTATCTTTCCAATCATTTTTTTTTCCTCATCTTCTAAGATAATTTTGTTTTTATTGTAAACATATTTAGAAATGCTACCAGAAGAAAAACTAGATTTATTGAGTTTTATTTGCTCCATTATAACTTTCTGCTGTTCTTGAAAAAACTTTGCTTGAAATGATAAACCAGCTATTTCTTCTAAACTATCTTCAATTGAATTTAAATTTATTCTTTTTATTATCCCCATTTTAACTACCTTATTCTATTTTATTGAGCAGGAGATGTTTCTGGAGGCGTCTGTACTGGTGGCGGACTGGGAGTTGTTTCTTTCTTTTTCTTTACAGTTTTAGGTTTCTTTTCTTCTAAACTTTTCTTTATCTCTTTTATTTTTTTCTTTCCTTGCTTTTCTTTTGTTTCTGTTTTTTGAGATGCAATTTCTTTATTAACTTTATTAATCAAAGCAATTCCCAAGTCGGCAAAACTATTAATTTTTTTAATTATTTTTGCACTTTCTTTTTTCATTCTATCGTCATTGTATTTAAATAATTCTCTTGAAATTTTTCCTTTTTCAAAATCTACAGAATTTTTTTCTATAGCAGTCAACATTTGATCTAGTTCTCTTTGTAAAACACTTATGTCAGAACAAATTTCATAGAATTTCTTTGTATTTTTTTGTACATTTTCTAACTTAATTATTTTTGCCATAATAAAGATTCTCCTTAATTAATTATTAAAGATTTGTCTACTTTATTTACATTTTTTTAATTTCACTTAAAATTTTTGATTTTTCTGATTCTTTTTTCTTTTTTTTCGTTTTCTTAATTTTTTTCTTCAAATTTACCTTTTTCTTTACCTCTTTTTTAACTTTCCCAGCTTTTTCTTCAGGTTTAATTTCTTCTTCCTCTTTTTTCATCTCTTCTAATTCAGGTTCTTCTTCCTTTTCCTTCTCTTCTGGTTCAATTTTTTCAATCTCTTCTTTCATCTCCTCTCCTTTTTTTCCGCTAGTTTTAAGTTCTGTTATTCTCTCTTCTTTAGTTTCAATTTCTTTTGCTTGTTCTGGTGCTTGTTCAACTGACTTTTCTTTCCCAGAAACTTTTATAATCCTTTCAATTTTTTTCCATTCACTTGCCAATTGCTTTTCAATTTCTTTTAATCTCGTCTCATTACCTTCTTTGAAGTTTTTATATTCAGCTCTAGTAATTTTTTTGTTTTCATATTGTTCTTGAAGAGAATCAAGAAGCAACAATATGTCTTCCCTTTCTTTTCTCAAATCAATTATGTTTTCAGGCAATTTAACTTCTGCTAATGGCAAAATTTTATTTATGTTTTCTAATTGTTTCTTAATTATTAATATATCCTCTCTAAAAACACCCAAATCCTTTTTACTAACATAACTTTCAAATTTAACATTTAGAGCATCAATAGATTTCATTATGTCTTTTAAACCTTCATCAAAATCTTCTTGTTTAGCTTTGAATAGAACCAAATCTTCTAAACCCCTACTCAAATCCATAAACTGTTTCTCTGTTTTAGCTCCTATCCTCCCTATATATTTTACAGCTTCCTCAACCTCTTTTAATTTTTCTTGTATTTTTTCGTTTACATTAACTAGATTTTCTATACCATCTATACTTTTAAGCATCTCATACATTTTATTTAATTTTTCATTAGCACTTTCTGATTTTTTCTGAAGTTTTTCAATTTCTAAGTCATCTTTTTCAATTTTTGTATCGAATACTCTAAATTTTTTTACAATCTCTTTAGGTTTAACTTCAGAAATCTCATCTTCTATTTTTTCCATTTTCACCATAGTTTCTTTTAAACTAGCATCAGTTTGGAATATTAAAGATCTCAATTCTCCAATACTTTCAGAAATCGCTTGTATACTTTCATCTGTAACATGACCAGTTTCCTTTACAGCTTCTAACATTGCTTTTACTTTCTCGACTTCTACTTCAAACAACCCAATTTTTTTGTTTAATTCAGGAAAACGAGGTGAAGGTTGAGAAGTTTGATAAACTTCTGAAGGCTCTCTTAATGTTTGAGGTTCATCCATTGATTCTTCAAAAGTCGGTGGAGCTGAAGTTTCTTGTGCTGTGGTAGTTTCAATCTCTTCGACTTTCTTCCCCTTTTTCTTTCCCCCAAACAATCTACCAAAGAAACCTGGTTTTTTTTCTTTCACTTCTTCTTCAACTTCAGGCTGCTCACTTAGTTGCGTTGCTAGTTTTTCTATTACTTCTGGCGTAACTTCTTCTATTTCTCCGACTTCTAATGTATCTTTCTTCTTTTCTTTAGGAGGATCTTTCTTAGCCACGTTGTTCATCTTATTAAGTCTCTTTGAATATTTTTCTTTTAGCTCCTTATAATCTTTTTCTGAAATACTTGCTTTTCTATATTCATCTTCTAAGTGAAGCAACATATCTTTTATGTCCTTCTCGCTTTCTCGCTTTCTCTTTTTTTTATTTTTTTTATTCTTCTTTTTATTCTTCATTTAACTCCCATTTTTTCGAGTCTTTTCTCAATTGATTCTAAATAAGTTTTAGCCATTCTGAAAGCAGCAGTTTTAACTTTATCTCTAGCAATGTTTAGTTCAACTTCTATGTCGTAAGTATCAACTTTCTTTGCTTTTAGTTTCTTAATTTTGTCTTCAATCTCTTTTACTTTCTTATCTAATTTCATATACGTATCAATCTCTTTGTCAGTTAAAGCAAACGGTGAATGCAACAAAGGTCTAAACATTAAGAACCAAGGTCTTCCGTGATTAAATTCTGGATTCTGGAATAAACCTGTACCAATGGTAAGTCTTGTTACTTTTGATGCATAATCAGAACCATATTTTGATTTTACTCTTCCTATGTCTCCTTCATATTTTGTTCTTAATTGTATCTCGTTTGCTATATTAGCTCTTATTGCTCCTTTGAAGTCTAACAAAACCTGAGATATTAAGAATAATCCAATTCCCCACTTTCTGAATTCTCTACATGCTCTTTCTATTGCAATATATCCTTTCTTTCCTCCATATTTTGGTAATAATCTGTGAACTTCGTCATAGACTACAAGTAATTTTATTTGCTTGGATTCTGTTGGTCTCATGTCAAATATTGCTTGTATACTTCTTCTAACAAATCTATCCAAATCTTCTCCTTTCAATCTGTTCATTACAAAGACAGTCATTTCTCCAGGTTTCATGTAATCTTTTATGTTAATTGGCATATTTGGGTTTTCAACTAATATAACAGTTGTCTTAAACCTTGTTGCGTCAGTTGGCTTTAATCCAAATCTTGAATATAATTTAAGCATTGGTTTTAGGCTGCATGGTTTCATGAAACCTGTCCATTGTGCTGTTGGATCGAAAACAATTATTGGAACTTTTCTCTTTAGTAACTCTTCTGAAGCTACCATAGCAGATACTGTCTTTCCAGATCCAGTTCCACCTGCAGCTATTGAGTGCATCAAGAGTTGAGGAATACTCATATAAGCTTTTACATCAGTTTCAGCAATTTTACCAACTAATAATGAATCTGGACTTTTTTGTGGCAATGTTTTAAAGTCAAGAGGTGCTATATATCTTGCTTTAGCTGCTTTAGATGCTCTATAAGCAGAATACCATCTTATACCAATTATTAGTGCAGGAACCCCTCCAAGTAAAATAACATAAGTTATCCAATTCATGAATGCTGCTTTTAATAACAGCAAAGGCCAAGGCAATGTGGTTACATCAAAATTATCAGCAGATACAGCAAACTTTGTACCATACCAATAACTTGCATTAGCTTCAATAATGTATTTCTCTTCAGGAGTGTCTGCTGGAATTTCAATTGTTCTTCTGTATGTGACTTTATCCTCAACTGCTAAAGTTTCTGAACTAGTAGATATTATATTTGTTTGATTCGCTACTGGTTTAACAGAGTATGTAACAGTTATGTCTTCTACTTCTGCTGTTTCACCCATATTTACTAAAGATATTTCAAAGCTGACATTTGCGCCAGGATTAATTTCCTTAGATAAGGCTTTTACTTGTACATCCAACAATGGTTCCACAACAGGTTCTACTGTTATAGTTACAGGAATTCTATGCACAATACTGCCAGATTTAATAACTAAATCACCTGTATAAATCCCAGGTACAGCAGCTACTGGTGCTGCTGCTCTTATTTCACTAACTTCTGTTGATTTTGCTTTTATTGACATTGATGGTTTTTGAACAGTCAACAAAGCAAATACAGGTCCTTCAACAAAAAGTGTTGCTGTGGCACCACTGTCTAAATTGTTTGTTATATCTACTGAAAATATTTTTTCTTCACCTGGAGCTAATGTAGTCTCTAATAAAGTTGATTTTATTTCTAATGGTACAGGAAGCGGTTGAGCAGGGGTTATTGCTGCAGCTGCACCTCCAGCACCTGCTACACCTGCTATTCCAGTACCCATACCAGCACCTCCTCCACCTCCTCCAGGTGTTGGTTCTGTTGGTTCTGTAGGTGGTGTTGGTGGTAAGCTAGGACAATCTATAGGACAATTGTTCGTACTTTCTCCAAAGCTGTTTTCACATTCTTCATCGCCACAAATGAATTCAGCTAATATGTAAGCTCCATTTAGTGATGAAACAGTTGCACTAACAGAAAGAGTAGTTAAATTAACAGAATTATCTGCATTATCACCATTTTCATTATTTATTCTAGTCCATAAAGTATTTTGTGAAGAAGTGACTTTAGGTGTCCAGCTACTATCGTATTTGTATATTGCTAAGTGTTGAGGATCATAAATAGGGGGACCACAACCATTACTCAAACATTCTGAAAAGTCCATTATAATTTTCATATCAGAAGATGACAAATTACTATAAATGTAAAGACCTTTGAATGCACTTATAGTAGTTCTAGCACTTGGAATATTACCAAGTATTATAGGATTATAATAATTACTGCTAATGCTAATAGTATTAAATTCAATAGTATGTCTGAAGCTTTGATTTACAGTTTTCACTTTCAAATCATATGATTTAACATCAATAGTTTCATTATAATAGCCGTCAGTTAAGTTTGTACCAAAATTAAACCTTATAGTAGTTGTGTTAGAATCATAAAATGTGAAATTAATGTATATAGGTTCTTCACCTACTGATTCTACATCTACTGCATGACCACTAAAGTATGCAGTTGGATAAATTTCAAAAGAGGAAGATGTTGAATTACAATTGTCTGAAATGTCACATGCTGTTGTATTTAAAACATAAATACCTATTTGAGATGTATTAGAAAAGTTATTTTCATATGTATAAGCATTAGAAACTCTTGATAAGAAAGTTAAGTTAACAATTTCAGATGAATTGTCAGGATGAGTAATGTTTGCAGTTATATTTTTTAAACCACCATATTCAGTTATATTTATTTTTATATTTACAGTTTGATTTGCAGGCGTTCTTACAGGAAAAATAACATCTATAATAGGTGCTGTAGTATCATTATAAACTATAGAGTCATACTCAATATCATATCTTGTATTATTATAAACTCCAGTATGGTTTGCACTAATATTTAAATTATAAATTCTTCCTATGCTAATATTCGGAGCTGTGAAATTGACTAACCAAAAACCTTCTGAAGCATTGAAAGGATAACTAGTAATATTTGCTGAACTCGACATCGTTTCATTGAATAATGTAACTTCAAACATTGCAGCAGAAGACACTATGGTTCCATTTTCAGTTATGTTAACCTTTGCTTGTACAGTATCTGCTGGATTAACATCTAAGATAGGATTGTTTTGTGTTGGATAAGTTATGTTTACGCCATAAGGACTTACAAATAAGCTTACAAATGTTGACACTTCTTTTGTAGTTGCATTTTCTCTTAAACTTCCAGTGATATTGCTAGTTATATAACCAGTGTAATTCGTGTTGTAAGTTATATTTGGAGACGAGTAATTAACATAAATTGTTTGTATTTCACCATAAAGTAATGTTATATTGTATTTGCTTAATGTCAACCATTCAGCTACGGTTCCGTTGATTGTTAAGTTTAGTGTAGCATTAGCATTCCCAGTATTCGTTATATTTATTTGTCCATAACTTCCTGTTTCATTATCATAAACTCTTTTCTCTATCGTTTTTGGATTATGTATCCATGAAACATTTGCTGGTACTAGGATGTTAACAGGAATTTCTTCTGAGAAGTTTTGTGTAGATGTGCTATCATTCCAATCAACTCTTATGTATCCACTATGATCTCCAGTTGGATAACCTGAAGGTACACCGAATGTTATATTAACATAAGTTATGTTACCTATTGGCATTAAGGATATGTTCCAAGGCTCAATGTCAATTATAAAGTTATTAACTGGATCACAAATTTCTCCTGAAGAACAGCTTATATTAACATTTGTAACATTATCATTACCAATAGATCTTAATGTGAGTGTAGCATTGTCTGAATCACCTTCTTCAATTATTTTATTTATAACATTTTCTAAAATATCGATTTCAGCATTTGGTGTAACATTTATGGTTATGTTAAATAGACTTGAATTAAATGTGTTATTAAGGTTGGTCCAACTAACAGTAAGATTGACTACATAGATTCCAGGTGCGGTGGCATTCTCTACAGTTATTGTTGTTATATTATATTCTGAAGTATTTTTCAGGACTTCTCCAAAATCGAAATAGTCATAAGATACAGTTATATTACTTGGATATGAAATAGATACATTAGTATTATTTGCTCTTGAAGCTCCAATGTTATTTACGGAAAAGTTAATTGCAAAACCTTGTCCAGAATCAATTCTTATTTGTGTAGCATTTAATAGGGTAGCATTTGTACTTATTGTTAATTGAGTTGTATCAGAACTTGTAATATTTATTGGTGAAGTACATGCTAATAAAGATGCACTATCATTTGCACATATTATAATTTCATGAGTTCCTGCTACAGGATAAACATATGTAATGTTATATATAAAACCTGTATAGTTTTGCATCAATAATATAAAACTACTTCCATTTGGTGGAGTTATATTGGTCCAGACTTTGTCAACTGCGAAATTGTCTGTTACATTAGCTTGTATAGTTACATTTTCATAACCTTGTTCAAATGATGTTGGAACAATCTGAATATCTGTTATATTTGGTGGTACATCAGTAACATTTAAGCTAAAATTAACGGTTTGTTGTGGTACAGTTAAAGAAAAATTCCTTATATAAATAGTAATATCATAAACACCAACACTAGCAGCAGCTGGTATAGAATATGTTAGATTTAATGGCCTTGTTACCAATTTTTCTAAATCAAAACTAAACCAGTTTTGATTATCTATTTTTGTATATGAATAGATATCTCCAGATTTAATTACTTCAAAAGCAATCTTAATATTTCCAATGTTCGTTACATTTATATATCCTATTAAATTGCTTGTGTTTAGCGGAGCTAAAATTGTACCGAATGTACCTGATAATGGTGTTCTGATCCATGAATCATTTAAAGGTACTGTTAAGTTCAACAATGCAGTATCATTTCCAGCATTTTCACTCATTACAATTAAGTCTGCAAGATAATTTCCAGGTTCTTGGCCAGCAGGTACACTTATATTTATATGCGAAGTAAAGTTGTCTGCTGCAAATAAAACGGTTTCTTGATTTGGTGATATATCAAGTGAACAGAGCGGACAATTAAGTGCCAAATTATAATAACCCATTACTCCGCTAATACCATACCAAGATAAAGTAATGTTTCTTACTTCATCATTACCAGCAGAAACAATAGTTATGTTTCCAATATATGTTGTTTGATTGTGTGCTATATCTTTTATCAATTCAGTTTCAGTTATGTTTATTATTGGGTTGGAATCAACACTAATATAAGTTGTATTATACACTGTTTGATATGTATTATCAGGATTCTTCCATGTTGAATTTACATGAGTTAAATATAATCCAGGAGGTTTGGCTGCAGGAACAGTAACATTAAAGTTCCATGAACAAGTTTCATTTGGATACAAAAGACCACATTCATGGTATGGATCATCATATGTTAAGGATCCAACTGGATCTTCTGAATGAGTTAAATTAATTTCATATGCACCGGCTGGACCTAAGTTTGTGAAGTTTGATCTTACTTCAAATGTAAAGCTATTTGTTTGTGAAATAAATGGTGCAGTTATGTCAGAATCACAGTCTGTTAAATCACCATCATTTGTATTGTTAACACATTGACTAACAGAACCATTTATTCCTCCCCAGACACTTATGTTATATTTTGATGTAGAATTATAATTGTTTTCTGTATCTCCGTCTATAGCATAAATAGTTATGTTATAGATACCTCCTATCGGAGGAGTAAATGTAAGATTATAAGTTGCATTATAATAACCAAATTCACTTTGTATTGGAGTTAGATTTGTCATTGTTAAGTTTTCAGTGGTAGTATTTGGATACTCTATATAAACCTTAACGGTTTTTATTTCATAATTATCATTAACAAAAACAGTTATGTTAGTATAATTAAGATTTGCTTCCATGCTTTCATTAGGTACTATAGAAACATTATAAAATTCTGGTGGATCTAAATCTTTTACCCAAATATCGTATTCTATGTCAAAATATTGTGTAGGACTTTTTGAATAATATCTACTTGTATTATCTCCTATTGTGCAGTTAAATGATATATTTCCTTTTTGTGTTGGTGTGAAAGTATAATTTGCATAACCACTTGAGTTTGTTAAATAGGTTCCATTAAATGTGAAATCTGGTGTCGGTTCCCACTTATAAGAGAAATTAACTAAATATTCATCAACTCCTATTCCCGCATCTTCATCTTCTACATAACAAGTAGGATAGAAATCATAGGGATAAGGAGTTTCTACAGTTGGAGAAATCCAAGTAACAGTAACAACACCAGATATGTTAAATGTAACATTAGCGCTTCCATCATCATAATTGTCTTTAGTTGCCACAGCCATGAAATTATGATTTCCAGTATCTTGCTCCTTAACTTTTGTTTGAGGCAATAATATACTTACACCACCAGAAGTTACTTGCGAGGTTTCATTATACCAAGTGACAGTTGGATTTAATGTTGATGCATTTTCTCCGTTTTCACTAAAAACATCAACAGTTAAATTAATTGCTTCAGATTTTGAACAATCATAACCACTTGCACCACAACGTACTATGTCAGGTGGTGATATAACTGTAACATTTAATATTCCTTTTACTCTTAACAAACTAGTATTTGTGACAGAGTCTTCATTTTCAGGTCTTGTTGCATTAATATAAATTGTAATAATGGCTGGGTTTGTGTTGTTGGCAGGATTGTAATTCTCTAAATAACACCAACCTGTAGAGTTTGTAGTACAATTTCCTAAAAAGTTAGTAGAATTATAAAATGTCACATTTGCATCTTGTGCGCTTCCGATGCTGGCATCCATAACATGAACAGTTATGTTTACTTTATATGGACTAAATGTATCATTTCTGTATATCCATTTACATACAAGTCCTTGTTGACATGCAGAACCATCCATACGTATTATATTTATTTTAAGCGGCCTTTCTAACATTATCCAAGTTTCATTTTGTGAGGCAGAAGTATTATAATACAGAGTTGAATTATCTTCTATTGAACAAGTTATGTTATACCATCCTGCTGATTTACCACTTGTGTCCCAACTTGTATTTATCCAACCATTTGAATCAGTGGTTAAGTTTTCTAGAGATTCATCATTTACATAAATAAACACAGCATAATTTGCTATCGGTTGCGTGGTATTACTATCTATAACACGACATGCTATATCAACACCATCTCCTGAATCATAGGTTGTTTCATTTAATGGTTCTATATAACTAACATCACTCCAACCATAAACATATACAGTTGTGTTATTGCTGTCGTAGTCATAATAAGTTCTTGTTGCATTTGTTATAATTGTTTCATTACCTAATTTATACTCAACAGGAATGTGCCAAGTTACATTATAATCGTTTCCTAATGAGTATGAGCTAGAGTTGTACCAATTAACTGTTGCATCGAAAATACTTTGACTGCATTCATCTTCTACACTTGAATTTAAACTAACATTTTTATCACGATTTATTACAGATTCATTTGGTGGACTTATCAAAGAAACATTCAATTGACCATAAACAGTTAAAGTTTCATTAGTTGTGTTTTTCATCTCATAACAAGAATCTATTGTTCCACCTTTCCAATATTGAATGCCTACATCTGAATTACAAGTAGAGTTATAATATACTGTAAGGTTTCCAGAGTAAGAACTATTTGTAATATTATAACTATAATTTGTTCCATTTAATGTAATCCATACACTACCATTTACATTATCAGGATAATAATTACCATAGTCATCATCTCTTATCGTGAATCTAAGATATGCTTTATTATCTGCTATTCTTCTTGTAGTCGTATTACTTAATGGGTCCAGAGTCAAAGTAACATTATCAACTTGTACAGTAAAGTTATCAATCTCACTTTCGTCACCGTATCCAAATATGTCTGTTGTGTTGAATTTGAAATAAACTATTCCACCTGTTGAATTAGAAAGATCGTCACAACTAAATCTGTTTTTAAATGGATCTGTTAATACACCACTTAAATTATATCTTACCTGTACATCTACACCTTGAGGTGACATGTTAGTTGAATTAATCAAATACCAAGTATTATTATCGAAACTTTTCCATAAACTTATGTTATTTAAGCTTCCATCCAAATCAGTTATTTTTGCTTGAAAAGTTCTTAATTTACCCCATCCATCAACCTTTGGATCAACAGAAGGATAGCTACTCCAACCAAGTGAAATTGAAGGTTGAGTTGAAAGGTGGTGAGTTTCGTATCCATCAATATAACGTATTGTTTGATTATAATTTGGATAGTTTCCATGATACTCTTTTCTTGCTTCTATTTTTACACCATGCCAACCAGGAGGCTTATTGCTAGAATCCCATGTACAGTTGTAAGTTCCGTTTCCCCAATCTGTAGTACCGTAACATGTATAAAATCTTTCAGTTGCTCCAGGTCGTCTGTCATAAAAATTAACTTCAGCATTAGAAATGTTGAAGCACTCATCAAAAACTCTTCCAATAAATGGTATTTGTGCACCTATAAGAAAACTTTGACCAGTTGGATAATTAACTTCTAAAGCAATGTAAGATTTTATATTTAAACTGTAATTTTGTGTGAAATTGTATTTATAATAAGGGTCAGGATTATTTTTTCCATACCATGTCTGCTCACCTGTTGAATAAAGACAATCTGGCTGAAATGGATATTCAGAAATCCCACTTGTATTAGTTTGATATGTTGCTCCGCCATCAAAACTTTCAGGATCACTACTGTTTGTTGTTATATAAAAGGTCATATTCACTTGATCTGCTGGTAGATTTTGATCAAGATCTGTTACGTTTAATATTAAGGATAGAGTTTCTGTTCCATTCCTCCAAACCTCTTCATTATCTCCATAAAGTAATTCAATAAGAATATCATCTTTGTCTATTGTGAAATTAGTGTAACTTGAAATAGAACCATAACCGTCAGTATCATTGACCATGAATCTAACTTGCCAAACTACTTGATCATCCATGAAGTCCAAATCTTGGAAAGTTAAATTAATAGTTTGATTTACAGGTCCTCTCAAATCTGGATTGTCGAAATAACTTGACTGATTTTCATCTAACCAATTAGCTGGAGTATCAGGATCCGTGTATTTCTTTACTTGAACTTTCAATGTAACATTATCTTGATCTTCATCAGTAACATTTGTTATTGCAGTCCATGTCTCTCCCCAACCCCCAATATCACTTCCGTTATGAGATAAAATTATTGGTGTGATTAATGCTGGTATAGTTTCTACATAGAAAACATCAGAATCAAAATAATATCCATCATTATAATAAGTCTTATTTGAGTCAATAGTTATGTTGTACCAACCTGCACTCATTAATGTTGTATTGATGGTACAATTGTAATAACCATTACTAATTTCCATTATAGTATCACAAGTAAAATTATTTCCATATAAACTGTTAATAAAAGTAACATTTAGAGAAGCTCCTGTAATACCCAAATCTTCATCATCTTTAACTAGCATCTGGAAGCTAACATTATCAGGTTTAACAACAGACTCGCCTTTTCCACCTGGAGAAATCCAAGAACTAATAGAGTTTGCCAAATCTCCTTTAACTATTAAAGTATAGTTTTGAGTCAAGTTAGCATCATAATAACAGCTATCACCATATGTTCCTCCAGTCCAATTCTGCAATCCAACACTAAAGTCGCCAGTGGCATCAAAATAAATATTTAAGTAACCTGAAGAATTAGTTGTATTCTGAGTTCCAGAATCAAAATCATTTCCATTAGTTGTTACAAATATTCTTCCAGTTGCATTAGGAATTTGTGAGCCAACATATTTTTGAGAATTATTATCAAATATTCTTACTATTAATAAATCTGTTTGAGACATGTTTCTATTTGCTGTGCTATTATTACCATACTCATAATATATTGTCACATTATCTTTTGTTATGGACGGTGCTGAAACATTTGAAGTATTGAATACATTTGTAGCATCATCTATTTCCCATTTGAACCAATTTAATGATGTTGTATTAATATCACTACATGTAAAGTCTGTAACATTAACTGTACAATTTCCTACTCCCAAATAGACAGTATCGTTTCCCCTATAAGACCAAGAACCTGCAGTATAAGTAAACAACTTACATGTAACATTATCATACTGCATATCATCTACACTAATGCTAAAACTATAATTAGATCCCCAACCATCAGTTTCTGGAGATACAGAAGCATTTTCAGCTGTTGGCGCCGTATTATTCAAATAAGTCCAATTAGTAAATATTGTTGAATTAGAATAGTAATTTAATTTACTTGCATTTATTTTAAAGCTCCAATTTCCTCCTTGATTGAAAGTAGTGTTCCAAGTACTGTTATATTTTCCAAACTCTTCATTCTCTATTGCTGATATGTTGGCCCATTCCCAAGTTCCTGATCCATATAAACTTGCTTCGTGCGTTACAGTTGCACTGCTTACATTTTCTTGACAATCAGAACTTATATTTGATGTTATGTTTACTAAGGTTCCCATCGCGAATTCAGAATCTTCTGAAGGTTGTATAATAGAGTTTTTCAATTGTCCAGTAACATTGAATGTAGGATCGGAAGATAAATTAACAGCATAATAACAGTCATCAGTAGTGGTTCCTCCTTTCCAATAATGTATTCCAGTTGAATAATTACAATCAGGATCCAGACTGTAATTCAAATATCCGGTTGAATTAGGATTAACAGTATAAGATATATTGTGCTCACTAACATTTTCATAACTAAAGTAAATAGCAGCATTAGTACTACTGTTAGTCACATAAGATGAAGCATTATCATCATCCCTTATCCTGAACACAAACAATCCACTTCCAGATTCTCTATTGATGTTAGCTGGGTCAGAATCAGATATAATAGTGACATCATCCTTTAAAATACTGAATCCATTGGCAGACGTTGTATTATTATAATTCCAGAAACTAGTAATATTGAATTTGTACTCTTTACTACCAACATCACCACAATCAAAGTCCTGTATAAAGCTAACAGATTTTCCTGAAGCATAATCACTATCATCTGCATCACATGTAGTTGAATTAGCAAGTTCCCAATCACCAGTTAGATTCAACCATAATGATAAGTTCATATCATCAAAACTATATCCAGTTACATCTGGATTAGTAACAGTGACAGAGAATGTCCATGTGGCACCCCAACTGTAAGGATTAAGGCTTCCTTGATCATCTGTGGTAACACCTTCA
>JABAOC010000604.1_pt3 | contig 29626 bp, 22 predicted proteins | sample 7062161 | NCBI WGS metagenome assembly JABAOC01 (sample SAMN14538625, study PRJNA623070) | marine sediment metagenome | biome: marine biome [ENVO:00000428]; feature: marine pelagic biome [ENVO:01000023]; material: deep marine sediment [ENVO:00002113] | place: India: Gulf of Khambhat ... | reverse complement strand
TCTCTTTTAGGGTATAACCCCGCCTTACATGCTGCCAACGGTAGATTGCATACCACTTCTCTGCTCCCTGAATTTTGTCAAAAGAAAAATATTTTTTTATCATCGGATCAGCCAAAAAGCGAAGCCGGGTTTTTTTAAAAAGCAAAGACTTAAACCGCCCGGCCTGCATCTTGCTATTTGGAAAAGTCATTATCAAAGAACCTCCAGCCTTTAGACACCGAGCAATCTCCCTCAACGCCTTTTCATCTTGTTCGATATGTTCCAAAACACAGTTTGAAAAAATTAAATCAAAAGAACTGTCTTTAAAAGGCAGGCTCGTAGCCTTTCCGGTCACAAAAGAAACTTTTTTTCTGTCAGTTTTTACCCTCCCTTTAAGAACCTCAAGTTTTTCAGCGTCTTTATCAAAACAAGTTAATTTCTCCGTATATTTTAAAAGAAACTTTGTCATACTCCCTTTGCCTGCGCCAATATCCAAACAACTCTCATACCTTTTTTTAAATAACCTCTCGAGATACGCTCTATCTAAAACCCTGGGAATATTCAAAAACCTATCAACAACATCAAAAATCTTGGGGTGAAGTGAAAAAAGAAAAACCTCTACTTTATTAACTCTCGATTTAGCTTGAACAACCATTCCACTAGTCCCTTCTTCATTCTTCATTCTTCATTTCCCTACCAATACCCCAAATCCCTTAACCGTTTCATAATCAGCTCCTTATCGTGTTCACGCCCAGACCTCTCTCCTTTCCCTTTTTTGGCCGGCTTAGTAAAAGATGCCTCACCTAACGAACGATAACCCTTATCATAAAGTGAAACATAAGGAACTTTGTGCTTTTTTATATAATCCCAAATATCACTTTCAGTAAAATGCAAAAGCGGGTGCACCCGGCCGTGATCCTTCCGTGGAGAAAAATATCTCTCCTTTGACCTTGATTCATGTTCGTCCCATCTTATCGCTACCATGTAAGCAGAAAATTTATATTTTTTTGTTGCCCACTTAATTGCCGAGATTTTCATCAACCGCGACATTTCCTTTTTCTTCTCAGGGTCGCTCGTCCGGTGAAATTTTGCCAATTCTTTCTTCAAATGAAGGACTTTAACCAAATTAAGCTCCCAGTCTTGAGTTAGTCTATCAACAAACTCATAAATTTCCGGAAATTCCATTGTTGAATCATTAAAAACTACCGGAAAAGGAATTTTACCTTTAAAAACACCTTTAACTATATGAAGCAACACTGTCGAGTCCTTACCTCCTGTCCAAGCCACCGCCAACTTTTCTTTTGGATATTTCTTAGCTGCTTTTTGAATAATTTTTTTGCCCTTTTTAATCTTTTCTTCAAGATTCATAAAAATCCCCCTAATAAGGAAGGTCAATTTTTTCCCTGACAAAATTTTCCACCCTCGGTAAAATCTTTTTAAGTGTCAAATGATCTAAAATCAAGGACCCAGTTGCTTGAAGAATCGTCGGTTGAGGCTGAAAACATTGGCGACAAATGTTAATCTTCTTTCTCTGTCCCTCAAAGTTTATCCTTCTTAAATCTCTCATTTTTTTACTATTCCAAAGTTTTTTTAAACTTGTCTTTTTAACATTCCCTAATCCATAATGTCCATGGAAATCCTCACAACAGGCAACAACCGTTCCGTCCCAAAGAAGGTTGAGCATCCGAAAAATATGAAAACAATAAGGCGTTGCCTTTTTCTGTCTTTTCTTATCATTATCTCTTAGGGCAATCTTGGGTTTTATCCGAATCACATCCGCTCCCTTGCCTTTCCATTTTTTCAAAAAAAGATCTACCTCGTGCTCATTTTCTTTCATGGTGACATACTGAATGACCGTAAATGGCCCTTTCCCTACCCGTCTAATTACCTTAGTTTTTAGCAGGTCTTTTAATCTCAAAAACTGCTTAACGTTTTTCTCAACCTTCTCCAAATTACTCCCCACTCTTATTCTCTCATAAGTCTTTTTAGTCGCCCCATCTATGGCAAAAATAACGTAGTCAATGCCTGTCTTAAGAAGCATTCTACTTTTTTCCTTGTCAAGCAATGTGGCATTAGTTGAAATTCCCGTCCGAATCCCTTTTTTCTTAGTATATTCAATAAACTCAAAAATCTGAGAATGAAGTAATGACTCTCCCAGGCCATGAAGATAAACAAGTTCAGCAAAAGGAGCAATCTCGTCAATTATTTTTTTAAACAAGAAAAAACTCATCTTTCCAATTGGTCGAATTTTCTCACTCACCATCTCGCTGTAAGAACACATTATGCAACGAAGGTTACATTGGTTAATTACTTCAATTCCAATCTCTAATGGCAACCCCCCTGTTTTCTCTTTTTTAGTCAAAAAATCCATCAAAAGCCTAGCTCTGTTGGCAACTTTGCCTGGCAAAAAAGTATTTTTATCAATCATTTCTTTTAATGAAATTTTAGGGTTTTTCCCCTCATATCAACCGGAGGTTTAATTCCTAGACTATAAAGAATCATAGAAGCCAAGTCAATTATTTTCAACTTCCTTTCTTGCGAGCTTCTGCGGACTGGCCTCAGCTTTTGGCTGGCAATTACAAAAAACCCTGATCTTGAATGATGGTTGTTTTTCTTATCGGCCCAGATTGTTCTGGAAAAAGTTGACGAGACAAAAATATCCTTGGGGGCATATAAAATATCAGCTCCTCTCTCAATCAGCCTTCCCTGGTAAATCTCTTCTTTTAACCAAACTCTTCCTTTTCCCAAAATTTTTTTAAGCTCTCTGTATAGCTTTTGGCGTAACTTCAGATAATCTTTCTTTAAAACCACTCCGTTTTTAAACCTCTTCTTATCATTTAAAAACAAACCAAACCAACCTCCGCTTCCTGGCAACGCGTAGGCTTTGGTTTTCTTGGGATTGATGGCCAAGCCTACGTTTAAAATGTGCTCAGGAACCAAAGCGGGAAAAAAATAGCTTATGGTTCTTATGAACCGCGTCAATAAAGTATAAAAAACTGGATTTTTAAGAAAAAAAACTGCAATTTTTCTCTTGAGCTTTCCTTTAAAGTCAGTGGGTTTGGTTTTTGGAATCAGAACCTCTGTTAAACCCCGTGCTCCGGTTTTAGCCCAATCAATTTTAAATTCCAGTAATTTTTTTTTCTTAAGCCAGGCATTAATATAAAACACCTTAGAATAAGCTGAGAAACCATGATCAGACATAACAAACACCTTTGTCTCCAGCGGTAAATTGTCCAAAAACCAACCCAAGTGTGAATCTGCCTTTTTAAAGATTTTTTTTATCTTCAAATCGACCTTTTTCCCCTCAATCAACTTGTCAAAGGCCAAATGCATCGCCCAATCAGTCCCACTCACCAGGTAAAAAAACAAATCCCACTCTTTTTTAAAAAGCTTCTTTCCGCATAAAAACCGAGTCTTTTCAATCTCCAAAATATCTGAAAGCCCTTTTTTAATATTCAACCCCAGGGCAAAATCAGGCGCTACTTTGTATTTTTTAAGTTCCGGAATTTTCTTGATTAAACCTTTGGGATAATAAAAATCTTCTCCTGCTAAAAATGAGGAAATTAAAACCCCCTTTTTTATTCGCGGCGGGTACGAACAGGGCAGATTGACAAAAACACATTTTTTTCCTTTCTCTTCTAAAATCTCATAAAATGTTTTACCTTTAATGTCCTCACTGGAAATCACTTCGAGATTATTCAAGTCTCTTTTCGGCTGAAGAAAATTAAATACCCCATGCCCACTTGGATCTTTCCCAGTTGCAAACGATGCCCACGCAGGAGCCGTCAGAGGAGGTAAACTACTCTCAAGATTCCCCCACGAACCTCTCTTAAAAAGCATGGCCAAATTGGGCATTACCCCATCACTGGCCAATTTCCGAGCAAGCTTAAGGGGCACCCCGTCCAAAGCAAAAATGAAAATTCTATCACTCTTCTTCACTTTCCCACCATCCTCTAACTTTTCCTACGGCCTTAAAAGAACCAATTACCCTGCCGGTAATCACATATTTCAAGGATATTATTAAGCTACTTAGACTAACAAGAAACACCACCCAGTTTAGTAAATTCCCCCAATACACCATTTCTACTTTAATTTGCCCTTTTGCCGATTCAGGCACCCTCACATACATAAAATCTATCCCTGCTGGATAAACTTTCACTCTCCTCCCATTTACCCTTGCTTTCCAGCCAGAATCAAAGTTTTCTTTTAAAAGAACCCCGCTAAAACCTTCTCCTGTCACTTTTATCCTTTCCGGCTTGGGTCGCTCAAGACTATACTCTGGCTCTGCCTCTCCCAAACCGCCGGTTGCCCAGGAAATAATCCGACGCAAGAATTTGGCTTCTTCCACCGCTTGATAGTGCACCGCATAATACAGCAGATTCGTCCCTGACCAAATCATCTTCCCTTCGCCTAGTTTTTGAGTTGCTAAGATCGGTTTGTCTTTTTGTCTTAAGATTACCTTCGCTCCTGGCCTTAAATCACTGTCTTGAGGAACAAAAGATAATTTCCAAGGCAAACCCTCAAAGATCAAGGGGGAGAATTTCTCAAAGTCTATCCCCTCAGTAATTGGCGAATCAGTAATTGTTAAATCCCAATCCATCCCTAGTTCTTCTCGTTTGGCTGTTTTTGTCGGCAAAAGTATTGGCATCTCTTTAATACCGGGGGGCAAAGTCTTGTTATCTGATTCTTTCACCTCTGCTCCAGTGTCAATCAACAAAGACCCTCCTTCTTTAACATATTTCTCCAAAACCCTCCAAGCCTTTTTAAAATCATCGTAACGATATTGGGATAAAATCACTAAATCAAATTGCTTTAATTCTTGAACTTTCAAATCATTAAGCTTTTGAGAGCTTCTTACTGGAATAAGCTCCTGAGAGTTAGTATTCGTTATCCCCAGGCTTCTAACAAAACTGTTGTAAGCCGGATCGTCACCTACTAATAAAGCCGTTGGTACCCTCGTTGCCTTAATAATTGGTGAAGTCCGTTCCTCTCTAATCCGCCAAAAATCATAATTAATGCTGTGAACTTTTACTTTTCCCTCTTCATGTTTATCGACCACCTTATCATCCATCATAAAAGGGGCATAAGGGTGATCTCTATCGACAAAATTAATGGCCGCATTAAAATAGCCAATCCCGTACCAGTCAATAAGAAACAATGCTTGGTTGGCTGTTGCCTGCCTTCCTTTATCCTGCATCTCTTCCTCTCCAAGCTGATCAGTCTCGGCCGCTGTCCACCAACTTCTCCAGTCATCAAACTTGGGAAGAGTTACTCCGGCGTATGACCGAATAACAGGCATCTTGCTCGCTAACGGCCAATGACCATAATTCTCATGCATCAGATCATCTATCCGGTAATTAGTCTCATCCAAAGGAAGCCACTCTGGAAAAACCATCCCTGGGTTATAGTTTCGGTAAGGACCAACTTTATATTTATCAAGCGTGTACCGCACGAATCTCGGCCCATACCTTTCATAATTTTCCCTGTTTCTAACCAGCACCCCCAAAACATCGTAAGGGTTTAAAATAACCATCCAAAAAATTAACCCCAAAGACATTATTGCCAACAAACCCCTCAAGGCTTTATTCAAAAAAGCTCCCTTACCTTCACCGCTTCTTTTAATCTCTCCAAACAAAGTGGCCGCAACTGCTCCCATACCCAGAGAGATTGCCCAAATCGTCCTTACCGGCCAAAGAGTAGTAGAAATACCAGAAACTATCTCGAGTCTAAAATGAGTCGCCGTCAAATAAGCAAAAATATATCCAAGATAGGCAAAAAAAGGCACTATTTTTTTAAAGCAATTCCGCCGACAAATTAAAGACCAGACAACTCCCACACCAATCATTGCCAGCATCACCACTAAAGCCCAGGGGTTAAAGTATCTCTCCAATTGCTCCAATCGAGCCGTACAGATTAAATCCCGACAGACTGATTTACTGCTGCCAAAAAACCTCCATGGAACAGCCACTAAAACCGCTGGGACACCAATAAGAAGCGCTGTTAAACAATAAATTAAGCTATCTTTAAATTTTTGACCAGAAAAAAGGGCTGTCTCCTCGTCCCACCAAAAGAAAAGAACCAGAGAGCAAGGAGCAAAAATGAGAAAACCGCTGATACCAATGTGGCCCAACAAAGCTAGCCCCGAAAAAATTGCCGCCAAAACTAAAAGTCTCTTGTCTCTCCTTTTGTAATGCAGAGTGATTAACCACAAGGTTAAGGGTAAAAGAAATTGAGAGGCATTTTGGGCAATAAAGCCGCTTTGCATCAAGGCATTTAAAACTCCAAGGGTGTAATAAAGAATGACCGTTAAAAAAGCAGAAAAGAATTGATTTTTCGATAACTCCCAAAAAAGAATATAAGAAAAAAAATAAAAAAGCACTAAGGCGCCAAAAGAATAAATCTCCATCCCCCAAGCACTTCCCCAAACACGAGCCAAGGGTTGCATCAAGTAAAAATGAAGCCATTGATAAAAAGTAAAAAAGGGTGCCCCGGTTTTAAGACTATAAATCCAGCTTTGAGGTGGCAGGGCAAAATGATTTTTTAAATAATCGGTAAAGGTATAAGCTGCATGCCAATCACCAAATGTAGATAGTCCTGAAAAATAAAATCGAGCCAAAGGCAATACTGTCCGGGTCAAAATTACCAAGGCAAGCAAATGACCTATCAGTGTCAAAACTTTAGAGAAAATCTTTCTAAGCCTCATCTTTCTCCCACCAGTGACTAAGACTCAACTTAAATTTTTCAAGTGATTTTGTTATTGAAACAAATAGTCTGTCAAGATAGAGTTTTTCAGTTAAAAGGTAAAGTACTAACCCAATCAAGGTCAAGAGCGTCGTTATCCGAGCCAATTTAGCAATCAGCGGTAAACCATATTGAAAAACAACCTCTTTCGTTCCAGGGGGTACGAAAGCATAAATCATCCTTGGCCCCGCCTTATTAATTGGCAGGCTCTGCCGCTTTCCGTCTGTCAATATTGCCTTTACCTGCCATCCCGGGAAATAAAACCCTTTATAAAGAGCTCCTTTTGCTCCTTTTTTAAGTTTTAGTCGGAATTCCTGCGGGTTAACAAACTGGGCTACAAAGTTTGTCGTCTCATAAGTTAAATCTCTTGATTTTCCTTCTAGAATCTCAAAATGTTCTAGCGTCTTCTTCTCCTTTGTCCATGCCAAAAGCAGTCCCATTAACTTCGCCTCCTCGGCAACGTGATAAGTAACGATATGGTAAGGTAAGTTCATTCCGCTCCAAACCACCCTCCCTTGCCCCAATTGTCCTCCCACAATTATTGGTTCACCTTGCCGACTAACCAAAGCTTTTGCCCAAGATCTCACCTTTCCAGCTACCATTCCACCCCAAGGCCCCTCCTCATAAATCGGCGGAGCAAATTTAGCTAAATTAACTCCTTTAAGTTCGTTAGCAAAACCTAAATCCCAATTCCCTGAAAACTGCCGCTTTTTAGGTAAGCTTACAGGAAAAGGCTCAGGTAATTCCTGGCCCTCCTCAACAAATATATTCCCTTCAATCACCAACCCCCCTCCCTCTTTGACATAATCTACTAACAACCCAAAGGCCTCCTCTTTATTTTTAAACTGGTAATTATAAAGAAAAATTAAAGGAAATTTTTTAAGCTCCTCCAGGGTATAATCATCAACTCTCTCCTCCCCAACTACCGGAATCAGGTAACGGCTATTAATATTCCCTTGAGCCAAACTGCGAAAGATTACATCATAAACCTCTCTCCCAATCACCAAAACCGGAGGCGCATCATTTGCCGCTAAAATCGGGCTAGGATTGACATATTCAAAGGCCCTCATAAAGCGTTGAGCTCCCAAAAGTTGAGCTCCCAAAAATTGATACCTTTCCGGTTTTGCTTCATATTTCCCTTCTACCTCTTCGTTTGTAGGCATCACTACAAATTTATCCACTCCAAACCAGTCAAGAATAAACTCTGTCTCAGACCAGTTGTCAGTCGCTTCCCAAATAGTATTGGTTTTATAAACATCGTCATCAATGTTCACTATTCCGGCCGCAAAATAATCTCGAGTTTGGGGAACAAAAGGATAGATAAGATTAAACCACGACGCTAAATCAACCGCGGTACTGGTGCCAAAACGAAAGTTAAAACCTTTTTTATTCTTAATCGCCTTATTCACCAAAGGATATTTATCTTCCTGTAAATTAAAAGGAATCGTCTGTTTCAAGTCCTCCCATCCTCTTTCAATCAACTTATATCGCTCTCCTGCCCAAAAAACCACTCCCACTATTACTAAAACCGAAAACAAAGCCGCTAATACCCGGTGGCGAAAGGCAAAAAAGATTAAAACTCCCACAAGAGAAGCCAAAAAAACTGGAAGATAAATCAGTGTTGAGGCATGACCAAGGATTCCGGCATATAAAATTCCAAAAATCGGAGAAACAATCCTCACATAAAAAAGCGCCAAAAGAGATACTGCGCTCAAAAGCAAAATCGCTCTTCCCAAAAAAGTATTAACTGCTAATTTCCCTTTCCTCGAAATCAAGGCCAAGACCCACAAAAAAGCAACTAAAGGATAAAGAAATGGCGTCAACTTAATCACATCATAGGGACTAATCTTTTGAGCTGGATTAAAGTTTAAAAGCCAAGACCAAGAAATAGCTTTTATATTCTCCCAGTTAAGTGAACCTACCCCCGGCTCACTCCTAGGTGTTCTGAATGCTAATATTGGTAACCACATCGGACTAGTAATCAAAACTGCTGGAATAAAAATTCTAACAAAGGCTAAAAACAGTCGCTTTATCCTAATTACTCGCCAAAAACCCAAAATCCAAAAACCAACCAATGCAAAGCCAAAAAAACCAACTACAAAATGGGTAAAAAAACAAAGACCAAGAAACAAAACAGTTAAAAAGCAAGGAGGCTTTCTCTCTTTCCTCTCAATCAAATCGCGGACCACCATCGCCGCTGCCCAAAGGGCCAAAATTAGAAAGGGAACCGCATAGCCCCGGGCATAACCTCCAGTCCTACCCATCATCCAAATTGAAGGAGTCAAAACATAAACTGCTGCCCCAGCAAGAGCGGTCAACTTTAACCGCGTTAACTCATTAATAAAAAGATAAATCCCCACCGCTCCTAATCCCACCGCAAAAACACTTGCGCCCGTAATAAGCTGTTGGAAAGTAAAGGAAGTCACTCTCTGCAACAAACCCAAAATAAAAAATGCCAAGGGCGAATAACGAGTAAAAATCGGCATCCCTTGCGCCCAAACCGGCAGCCAATTAATGTCTGGCCAAAACCGAGCCACAAAACTTACCCGAAAGACATGACCAGGTGCATCAAATCCCGACGGGTATTCCTTCCAAAAGCCAAAAAGAAGAGAGGTAAAAACAGCCAAAGCAAAAATCAAAAGAATAAAAATAAGATGCAGTAAAAAGGAGAAAATTTTACCTACTCTTTCCATTAGTCAAATTTTATCACAATGTTAATCCTTAAAAATATTCTTTTCCATTCTGTCAAGAAAAGTGTCTAGACAAACGTTATCTTAAATTTTTGCAAACCCATTTGATTAAAAATTTAAAACCTGAATCAAACAATGAAAGCCCTGCTCCCACATAAACCACCGGGTAAATCACAAAACCTGCTAAAACTGCTCTAATCGCAAAGATTAACCCTTCCTCTTTTAAAACAAAACATAAAAACTTTCTTAAAAGGCATAAATGAATTGTGAAGAAAAACAAAACCAATATCCAGAGAGGCTGCCAAACCACACCCAAAAGCAAAAACACCAATATTAACACCGCCAAAAACCCAACCACTGTTTCATTTGGTGTAAACGAAGTTCGGTTAAGTTTTTTATACCGTAAAAAAAGCTTTGTAAACTTAAAGCTCCGCTTAAAATATTTTTTTAAAAATTTGTCCCAACTCTCAAATTCATGATGAACCTTAACTTTAGGATCAAACACAATTGGATGTTGTTTAGTTAAGCGGTAGCAAAAATCAATATCTTCCAGAGCATTCCTACCCTCCTCTTCTCTTATAAACCCGCCCACCTCAAAATACACTTTTTTTCTAACGGCCGATACCCGAGTGCTAAAAAGATAGTCACTCTTTCCTGTGTCCTCTATTAACCAATAGACCCACTCTCTTAAAGCTTTATAACGAGGAAAAAAATCCTTTGTCTTTTGCTTCTTATCCCAAAAACCAGTTACTGCCTTAATGCTTTCTTTAGAAAAATCTTTTTTTACCCTTTCTAAGGCTTCCGGATATAAAATCACGTCTGAGTCAAAAAAAACTAAGATCCCTCCCCTGGCTTTTTTCGCCCCAAAGTGCCTGGCCCCTGCTGGACCAGCATTATCTATATAATAGTATCTCAAACCATAACCTTTTATAACGTCTTTAGTCTCGTCTGTTGAGCCATCATCAACTAAAATCACCTCAAAATCTTTAAAAGTAGAAGTAAAAATCGAGTCCAAAAGTGCTGGTAAAGTCCTTGCTGAATTATATGCCGGAATGATAATTGACAAATATGGTTTTTTCATGACTTCTCCGCCACCACCCACCTATTTCCCATTAAAATAGGAACCCGGTTTATCTTTAAAAAATCCAGTATCCCTTTTGTCATTTGGGCAAGTTTAATCAATATCGGATTTGAATAATAAAACCTCACTCGTTCAAATGGGGTCTTGGTAAAAAACCAAGCCGGCCCCTCGCTTCCCACACCAAGAATCTTAAAGCCTGTCTTGTCAAGATAATTTCTTAATGTTTTTTTATCAAAAACAAAAAGGTGTTGGTAGTGGTAATAACCAAACCAATGTTTACCCATAAGCCTCGCCGTTATACTCTTCCTATCGGGCACAAAAATAACCAAAATTCCGTTAGGCTTAAGGACTCTTTTTGCCTCTTGCAAAAAAGCCCCCGGGTCCCAAATGTGCTCAAGAAGCTGTAAGGCAGCCACCACATCAAAGCTTGAGTCTGGAAATTTATTTTCTTCAAGTGATCCTTTAGATATCTGCTTTAATCCCCTCTTCCGACAATAGTCAACCGCAAAATCCATAATCTCCACTCCCCAAACTTCAAAACCTGATTTTTTTGCCTCTTCAAGGAAAAATCCCAAAGCACAACCTGCCTCTAAAAGTTTTCCCCTCTTTTTGTATTTCTCAACCAAAGATACTATCTTTCTCATCATCTCTCTCCTTATATTCCCCTCCTCAAGGTAATGTCCATAACCAGCCCTGGTTTTATCTTTAGGATTAAATTTAGCAAAGGTCTCTTTTGTGTAAATCTTTCTTATCTCAGATTTTGTAGGGAAAGGCGAAACAAAAACCAAGCCGCATCCTTGACATTCAACCAAATCTCTCTCTTTTTTTCTTTTTAAAAAAAGTTTTAAATTTTTACTCTTACAAAAACGGCATTTTTCTCTCATTTTAGTCTCCCTAGCGCTAATCTTAGAGCCAGGTGCGGATTGGCCGCAAACACCTTAAATCCCAACTTTATCTTATTCCAGGAAAACTTTGGACTCATTTTAACTGCTTCTTGGCGATACTCCAAAAGATCTTGTGCATCAAACTCGGGCGTCTCAATCAAGGGCACCATCGGTACATCCTGAAATTGAACCTTCAGGTTCTCTTCAGTAAAAATATCCCGCAAATACCCTTTTTCTTTAGCAATCTTGTAAAGCTCGGTGCCATAAAAGGGCGTTGCTAAAAATAAAGAAAACTCCTCTAAGCCCAATTTCAACAGTTTCTTAGCATAATTTAAGGTTTCTCTAATTTGCTTCTTAGTCTCTCCTGGAAATCCTATCACAAAAAATGCCTCCACTGGGAGTTTATATTTCTTACACCATCTCACTACTTTCTCAACCATTTTTAAATTCAAGTTTTTTTTAATAATCTTGTTAACTACCTCTTGATCTCCTGATTCTGGTGCCACACAAAGCCGTGCACAGCCTGCCAACTTCATTTTCTCAATTAAATTTTCATCCAGCTTGTCTGCTCTCACCCCGTTCGGCGTACTCCAAGTCACTCCTAAATCTTCCTTAATTATTAAATCAAAAAGTTTTTCTGCTCGCTTCTTGTCTAGAGTTAAATTATCATCTTCAATCAACAAATGTTCAATCTCCCATCTTGTTCTTAATTGCTTCATCTCCTCTAAAACATTTTCAGGGCTTCTTGCTCGCCAACCCTTACCCATCACCTGGTGAACGGTGCAAAAAATGCAATTATAAGGACAACCCCGACTGGTAATCACTGTCGCCCACCGTTTACCTAAAGTTGATACCACTCTTCCTGCTCGAGCCCTTCTTGCTGCCTCAAAGTATGTCTTCATTGGTAAAAGATGCCTTGCCGGTAAAGGTAAATCATCAAGATTTTTTATAAACGGCCTAGGACCAGTTTTAACTACCCGGCCTTTTTTTCTAAAAGCAATCCCTTCTCTTCCCTTCTCTTCCCTTCTCTTCCCCGCTATTCCCTTCTTTTCCCTAATCCCCCTCACAATCTCCACAATTGTCTTCTCTCCTTCACCAATAATCACCAAATCCAAATTAGAATCCCTAAGAAGTTCTTTATACCTTATTGAAACATCTGCTCCCCCGGCCAAGGTAATTACCTTTCTATCTACTTCCTTAACCAGTCTCAGCATTCTCAGGGCCATCTCTGCTTGGGAAGTAAAGGCAACCGCCACTCCTACCATCTGAGGCTTGAATCGTTTAATCTTTTGCTTAATCTCCTTGTCTGTCAAACCTGTAATTTTATTCTCACCCTCCACTCTCTCTTTATTCCAACCCTCGCCAAAAGCATCAATAATCTTTACCCTTACTCCCTCTTCCTCCAAAACTGCCGCCAGACATGCCAATCCTGTTGGTTGAAACACTAAAGAAGGAAAAGCAAAATCTTTAGGAGCAACATTGGGTGGATTTATAAATAAAACTCTCATCTTTTAATCCTTTTTCGCTCCTTATATCGTCCAAGAAGATTAAAAACCCATATCTTAAAAAGCGCCCAAGCAATCATTAAGGGCTCAACAAAAGTCAATCTTCCTGATTTTTTCCGTGTCCATTTCACCGGCACTTGGGCTATGTTTAAACCTTGTTTTTGAGCAATCAGCAAAAGCTCCACATCAAAAATCCCCATAAAAGGACCCTTAATCTCCTCAGGCTTATACACCTTAAGCTTTACAAACAATTCTCGCGCCACCGATGTTTGAAAAGCCTTAAATCCACATTGAGTATCTTCAATCCCCCGACCTACTAAAAATTGGGCCAACCGACGAAAAACCCCGCCTCGAATCCTAGCCATCAAATAATCCCTTCTCTCTGCTCCCCTTCCATACCGGCGTCCAATAACGATTTGAGCTCCTTTTTTAAACTCCTCAAGCACCCTCTCTATCTCCTCAATCCGTGTCGACTGATCAAAATCTGTTAAAAGCACATATTTACCCTTGGCCACCCTCACTCCGGTTCTCACTGCTGCTAATTTACCTCCATGAGAAATCTTTAAACACCTAAAGCCTTTATGTCTCTCCACAAATCCTCTCAAAAGCTTTGGCGTCTCATCTGTGCTCCCGTCATCCACCAAAATCACTTCCCAAGTATAATTTTGTTTTTTCAAGTAGCTTCCCACTTGGTCAAGACAGCCTTTTTTAAAATTCTCGGCCTCATTAAAAGCAGGAACAACCACTGATAAAAAGGTCTCTTTCTTCATTTATTCACTATTCCTAATTCCTTATTCCTTATTCCTGATTCATTATTCATGCTTCAAATTTTTTTACAAACTCTTCCACCGCTTCTCTTGCCGTCTTTTTTGGCCTCCATCCAAGTTTTTTTAATTTTCCTATATTGGAAAAAAGCTCCTGGGGATCATTTTTATCATAAGTGCCTGTAATTACGATCTCGCTTTTTGACCTTGCCAGTTTTTTGATCAACTTAGCCAAACTCAAAAGAGAAATTATTTTTCCCCCTCCAACATTAAAAATCCCCTCAATATCCTTTTTTACTGCCAAAATATTAGCCCTAACAACATCATCAACATGAACATAGTCGCGCCTTTGTTTTCCGTCTTGAAAAACTTTAATTTCTTTCCCTGACAGTGCTCGTTTTACCCATTGATAAAGCGGTCCAGACATCCCACTCTTTTCTCTTATTCCCTCACCCAAAACTGTTGAGTAGCGCAAAATCACCACCTTAATCTTCAACTTTTGTCCGTAATATTTGGCAATTTTCTCTGCCTCAAGTTTAGATTGGCCATAAGTCGTTATCGGTCTTGTCTTCATCTCTTCTTTAAACGATGGTTTTAAACCTATATATACCGCCTGTGAAGAGGCTAAAATGACCTTTTTGGGAAATTTTCTTAATTTTTGAGCTGCTTTAAATAAATTTTCCGCTCCTCTCGTATTAACCTCGAAATCTTTTTTCCCTTCCGTCCGCACTCCAGCCAAATGCACAACCACCTCTCCACCTTTTAAATTTTTTTCCCAATCCACTAACCGGCAGACATCTCCTCTAAACAAGCGTACTTCATCTCCATACCCCTTAAGCTCCCTCACCGTCTTTTTTCCAATAAAGCCTGTTCCACCGGTAATTAAGACGTTCATAGATTACCCTTCGGCAAAGCCTCTACAATCACTTTACCATCAAACTTTTTTTCAAGTTTTACTCCCAGAATCTTTAAAATCGTCGGTGCCATATCATAAATTTTTTTTACTCCAAACTTGCCTCCTTTTATTCCCTTCCCCCAAAAAAGATAAATCCCCATCCTTCTATGATCCCCCCGCCACCCACCTCTTTTTCTATGGATGAATGCTAGTCTCGGCTTCTCTATCTCAATTCTCCCCAACTTCTTATCTTCTACTAAAAACCCCGAAAAAGGCTCACCCTCTCTCCAATCCACTGTCAAATCAGGCGCTCTTCTCACATATGGTCCCCAATAGATTTCTTCTCTTCTATGCACCTTCTTCACTGCCCCTCTCCCAGTTTTCAAATCCCTAACCTTCTTTAATAATCGAATAATTTTACCTCTCACCTTTTCATAATCTTTTTTCTCAACTACACCCTGAGGCTCTCTTCCTTTAAGGTTGATAAACACCTCCGTCCGGTGGGCAAACGTGTAAGCCTTTGTCTTTAACCAATTGGCGCCCGGGGCAAAATAGAACCCTACTGTTTTCCCTTTAAGTGAAGGCCACATCGCCCACAAAGTCTTCCTCAGCTTGCTTATCCCAAACCCGTCTACAACTTCGCCACCTTTTTTAATCGTTCTTTTTAATAAACCTTCTTTTTCCTGACTAAAAAGCCCGGTTTTTATCAAGAATTTTCTTAAGTATTTCTGTCCTCCTAAATACTTTCCTGCACCATGATCTGAAACCACAATTAAAGCCCACTCCTCTCCTAAACACTTTAAAAATTTATCTAAAATATCATCTAGTTGTTTATAAATCTTTAAAATCACCCTTTTTTTGTCAATGAAAAAATGATGGAATCTGTCAGGAACAGTAAAAATTGTTATTAAAAGATCAGGATTCTCATTTTTCAAAAGATATCTTGCCACCTTATATCTTTTTTGTATCGTTCTCACTCCTTCCTCCTCTAGTTCACTTAACTTGTCTCTTCTGAAATAATCAGATACATCAAGCTCGATTGTATATTCACCGACGAGCTCTTCAAGCTTTTTTTTAAAACTTTCAGGATAACAAAAGCCTTTACTTTTTATCGACGGCGCATCAATTCCTGCCACAATGACCCCTTTTACCTTTCCGGCCGGATATGACATTGGGAGGTTTACAACCCCCACCCTTTTCCCAGCCTTACTGGCTATCTCCCAAATAGTTGAAGACGCCAATTCTCCCCCATTAATAAACTCAATCTCGTAGGTTCCCTCTTTCCTTCGATAAAAATCAAAAAGCCCGTGTCTCCCTGGATTGACTCCTGTTGAGAAACTACCCCAGGCTGCCGGAGAATTCACATTAGGCACTGATTCAAGTTTGCCCCACCCACCTTCCCCAAGAAGTCTTTTAAAATTCGGAAGTTTTCCTTTTCTTACCCATGGTAAAATCAAATCCCAATCTGCCCCATCAATGCCTATTACTAATACCTTCCTCTTCATTAAATTATTTTGTTTTTTATATTTTCTTACTTTCGAAAGCCGATAACCGATTTTTTCTATCTTCAGTCTTCCGTCCTCATTATCCGCCTTCTATCTTCTGCCATCCCTCTTCCAATTTTCAAAACCCTGAAGCAGAAACAATCTTTGGCAGCGCTTCAGCGGCCTCTTCCCTAAAAAAAATATCTCCCTTACAAAGATAGTCCATATTCCGCGAATGAGGCGCCACTCCATATACTGGATTAATCACAATTATCTTCAACCCCGCTTTCCTTGCCTGTTTAATCACGTCTCTCCTGTCAACCGCCACCCCAATCACCAAAAGACCTTTCACTTTAGGATCAAATTTTGTCGGAAATCTATCAGGAAATATACTCAGCCGCGTTTGAGTATAAGGAATGCCAACTTTTCTAAAAAGATCATCCATATTGTCTGTAAAAAGCTGCCTTACTGTCCCTTTTTTGTAAAGACGAACAATCAGCTTGTGAGATTTTGCTGGCCTTGCCTTTATTGTTTTAATCGTAAACTGGCAAAACTTCTCAAACTCCTTCCTCACATTTTTTACCAAACGCGCTGGTAGACCATCTCGGGCGCCAAAAATAAGTTCTCCCGTTCTTTGGTTATCCACCTCAAAAAGATTATGAATCTTTCCCAAAAAAGGCAACCTCGACTCTGCTGACAATCCTGAACCGCAACAAAGCACCAACGGTGCCCAAGAAGAAATATCATAACTCTTTGATTCTCGAATCAGTCGTGGTGGCGTTAGAAAAAGTCTTGGTTTGCCCCTCAGCCGCCGCTTGGTCGCTCTTTGGTCATACTCAGTTGGCTTACCAATTTCAATCCTCAGCCGTGAATATCTTTTATGTTTTTTCTCCTTCCAAGAGGAAACCTCCATTTTATAACCATCAACCGTCCTGCTATTCCCAATTGCTTTCCTTAAAATATCTATCTCTTTTCTTTTTGCTCGCGTATCCAAGAAAAAATATGCCCGCTTAATAAAAAGTTTACCGCTCTTTTCCCCAAGATCGGCAGAAAAATATATCGTTCTTGATTCAGGATAACGCTTGCAGTCAATTACCAAATCTCTCTTCCAGCCCCACAAAACCAAAGGCTCCCTTGCCTTCCTTTTCTCCAAAACCACCTTTCTAAAGAAAGCCGCCTCTTGCGGTGTCAATTTTTCTAAATATATTCCTTTTTTAGCTGATTTTTTTGTCATTATTTGTCCTAAAAATCAATAATATCACATTTATTTTTTATTTATCCTTCATTTTCTCTCTATCAATTACCAACTGTTTCTCCCGCTAGGTCAACTTATATATCCTCTCAATCTCCAAATTCCCAAAGCTACCAACGTCACCAACGTAATTCCATATCCCACCCACTCATCCCAAGCCGGCCCATGAGAAAGAACAATCTGTTTTTCTCCCACTCCCGGTCGCAAAACCATAAATCCCAAAGGATCTTTTTCAATCCTTAACTTCTTGCCTTCAGCCCTTGCCCTCCATCCCGGATCCCAAGTCATCTGAACTAAAATCCCCTCGTCCTCGCTCTTCAAATTAGCCCTCACTTCATATTTATCGCTAAAAATCTTTTCCAAATTCGCCTCTGATACTGTCGGCCTCTCAATCCAATCAACATACGCAAACAATGCCTCCTTATCAGTCGCATTATAAGGAGTCTTCAAACCCCCCAAAATGCTCAAATCAACTACTTTTGCCGGACTTGTGCTTTTCAAAGGAACTTCATAAATCAAATCCCCGCCATTTGTATAAACAACCCCCAACCCTTCAAATTTTTGGGGATTACTAAATTCTCTATATAATTCCCGTGTCCCCGGTCCATTAACCACTATATACCGAACATTTGACGCTTTAAGCCAAGCGATTGCAATCTCTCTACTTTTGCCCTTGTTAACCTGATAATAAATGTGGTCTGGCCAGGGATGAGTCATCGCCTGAAAAAGCCCTCCTCTAAGCTGCCAAACATTAGTAAAATAATTAAGATAAAAACTATAATTTCCCGCCGCATAAACACGCTCACCCTTTTTCTGATTAACATAAGCCTCAAGCCAGCGAGCTATCTCATTCTCGGCCGTTTTGCTCAAATCAACCTCCTTGCTTACTGCTTTTTGCGCATAGGGCAAATAGCGAAAACCATAACCCAAGACAGCCACTACCAGTATTACTCCTCCAAGATTTCCAATCACCCCTCCCGCTTTACGTCTTTTCCTCACCAATGAAGTCACTCCTCCCACCAAGCTTGCCAAAAAGCAAGAAAAAGCCATGTCTACTTCTGTTATCAGCCTCAGTGCCTGGGGTGCCAGCTCAATTCTCTGCTTAGAAAGCCCTGCCGGCGCCGAGACATAATATATATAAACAATTGAAAACAAGGCTGAAAACCAAAAAAAAGAAACTGCAATCGCCCTCTCCCTAACCACATTCCGAAAGAAATAAAATAAGNNATAAAACCCATCCCCAGGGAAAAAGATTAAGGTAATTCTTCAATACCCCTTTCCCTTCGCCAAAAAAGTTTGTTATAAAAGAAAGGTTATACCAAAAAGCAATCAGACCATAGGACAAACCTGCTGTTAAAAGACTTATCTTTAAACTCTCAAAAAAATCACTACTCTTCTGGACCATCTGTGCCAGGANNTGCCAGGAAAATCGCCAACAATAAAAGTACTAGGCTGTAAAAACCAATGGCGTTACTTAAAGCCGTCAGGCTCACAAAAATGGCCACCAAAAACATACTCCAATGTTTCTTCCCCTCCAGGGCTCTAAGGTAAAAAAGCCCGGCCAACGGTAAGAATGCTAAAGAAAGGATATGTGGTCCTTCTCCCCAACGGGCCAGTATCACCAATCTTCTTGGGTCAAAAAATCTAGGGTTCATGTTCAAAATATCTCCTGCCACCTCTCCGCTGGGAAGAATAAAATAAAAAAGACTTGGCAAAAAGGTGTAAAAAAGAGCCGCTAAAACTCCTTGAATAATCCTTCGGGTTAAATACCAAACAAACAAAAAAAGAGTCACTGGTGTTAAAACTAAACCAGCTCCGCTCACCATCCGATAAGCTTGCCAAAGCTCGACTCGAGTAAGTTTAGTTAATACAAGCTCCAAAAATGGCAATAGGGGCACATAAAAAAGATGAAAAGGAAAACCAAAATACCAAAAAGGGCCGAAAGATAAATGGGGGAAAAAGTCCCTTATAAATCTTGCCATTGAAACATAAGAAACCTCAATTGAACCCAAGTTTGCTGGCCCCTTACCAAAAAACCAAGGATAAATAAGTCCTACATTCACTCCCAAGATCAGAAGCGACCCGACAACCCCCAAAATAACCAAAGAAAATTTCTTTTTCTTAAAAATCTTTTTTACCTTTTTCTTCATTTACTTTAATCAGGCCTGCCTCGTCGATTCTAACTCGACCGGGGTCAATTAGACCCGCCCGCCAGCTGGCGGGAATTAAGTCAATTTATTACCTCTTCTCCTCCCCCGCCAGTTCTCTTATCGCCTTAAGCTTTGCTCTTAATAATATTGCTATAAAAACCGTTAGGCCCGTCACTCCATAACCAATCAAACTATCAAGCCTGGTTGTCTGCTCTTTTATCTCCCAAATCCCCACCTTATGCTCTTCTGATAATCCCAAAACCTGAGTTTCTGCCAGTTCCCAAAGGCCCTCACTTCTTGAAAAATACATCGCTATAATCAAAACCCAAACTAACCCCATCAACCCAAAAGCCGCTTTCTTCCTATGCAAAGCCAAGCCTCTGAATTTCTTAATTTTTGGCGAAAAGCGCAAAAAATCAAAAAGCCCAACAATTACAAACCCCACCAAAAAAGCAACCAAAATTCCAAATGCAGGCAAAAACCGAGAAGGAAAAGGGTGAACCACTCCTGCCCCCAAGGAAAATAACCCAAAAGCAAAAGACAGGAAAAAAGCAATAAACATTGGCTGCAACTGAGGTCGATTTTCAAAAAGCAAAAACCCTATTACTCCTAAAACAGGCATTAAAAAAAATGACACTGGTAAAAGGTTAAAAATCGTTTTCTTCACAAATTGCCCCTGCGATGACTGGATAGTTAGAATCACAAATTTAGGATGATACCAAAAAGCAGAAAACCCTCCCGCCAACAAAATTACGATCAAAAACCTAAAAAACTTAAGTCTACCTCTTCCAAGAAGCATTTCTGAAAAGGTGATTACCACCATAAATGTAGTCAAAACCAAAAGACCAATTGGCGAAGTCAGGGCCACCAAAACCGTTCCCAAAGCAGTCAAAAGGCCTGCCAAAAAATTACCTCTTCTTAAGAATCGTAACAATAAAAGACTCACCAAGGGAATCAAGGTCAAAGAGGCTATATGAGCTCCATCCTGGCCCAAAACCCCAAATTCAACCCTAAGGGGTAAAAAAATTCCTATAGGTAAACTGGCAATGAGACTTGATAAAAGTCCCACTAGCTTTCTTCCAGAAATTTCCCTGACAAAAAAATAAAAAGTTATCGGGAAAAGTGCTAAAAAAACCAGCAACCAAAGTCTCACCGCATATGAATAAGGCATCAAACGCTCAAAGAAATTTGTCAAAATTGGCATCACTGGTGCTGAAAAGACATTGGCGATATCTTCTTTGCCAAAAAATGGACTAATCATCCTAAGGTTTATGAAAAAAAGAAACGCCAACCCTACAATCTCTCCTACCCCTACCCAACCTTGAGGTGTCAACTCAGCTAGTCTCCTTCGGAGGGCACTCTGTTTTTTAATCCTCTTTTCTCTTTTTATCGCCAGCGTTTCCTTCTTTGATGGCCTTTTAACCGTAAATTTCTTTTGTGGACTCATAAATTTATCCTTTCATAATATCATAGCGGATAGCGTACAGGATTAAGCGTTTAGGGTCTAACGTTGAGAAATTATCAATCCCATACGCTCAACGCTGACCGCTCTCCGCTCCTTTCAATTTCTTAATCATCACACTTAGCATCTTTGAAACTTCCTCAAGCAATCTGCTATTACCATGATACAACTTGGCATCTCCATAGCCTAACCTTTCTGCAATAATTAACTGCGTCTTTAATTCTGCCCCCGAGGCATAAGCAACTGATAAAAACTGAACATACTCTGGTTTGTGCTGTCGGGCATAGCCTTCGGCAATATTAGAAGGAATAGCTACTGCCGCCCTTCGCATTTGACTGACTAAAGCATATCGCTCCTCTTGAGGAAACTTCTTAGTCAATTTATAAATAGCCAAGACTAGATCGATGGATTTCTGCCAGACAATTAAATCTTTATAAGACTTTGTTCTCATAATTTCTCCTTTCCTCTCCGCTCTCCGCCCAACCCTGAACGCTCAACGCTGTCCGCTGAACGCTCTATTCCTTTCCTCTCCTCCAACACATATGAATAACTAAACCACCAAAAAGCAAACAACCAGAAAATGGTTACCACTGCCGCCAAATAATCATGATAAACTACGGCAAAAATCGGCCTTGAATATCCCAGTAAAAGAACAATCAACACTAGCCTTAAAAGATTCACTAAAAACGTCCCTAAAAGTCCAATCACCACTGCCTCAATCTTCGAACCCAAAGTATAATTTCCTCGCAGTCCAACCAATAAAGTAATCAAAAACAAAAGCAAGCTCTGCCAGCCGAGGCAATTCCACGTCATCCCCGCATAAGTACCATTAACCGTCATACCGTTTTGGTGGGCTAAATAATTAATCCCTAAAGGCCTCACTAAAACCCCCACCATCTTCACTTCCAAAGGTACAATCCTCTCTTGAACCCACATATAAAGCCCAAAACGCTCAACCAAATGAGTCANNAAAATGGCAGAACCGCCAACATCACTGCCAACAGCGCAAAAATTATTAAAAATGTTTTTTTTTGCTTCATTTCTTAGTCAGTAATTTGGCCAGTTAATAACTCTGTTGCTGTCTTTTTTTTCTTCATCCACAAAACAATCCCAGGAATAAAAGGAACTAAAACCAAGTAAAGGATCAGCTTTTCCGGTATCCAAAGAGAGGTGTCAGTATGTGGACAAGCACTTCCACAGCCATCCGGAGCGTCTTCAACATTAAAAGTAATGTTGCCGTCAGTGCCTGATTTAGTAGTCACCTCCAGATAGAAATTAATAATCAGATATTTTTGAGTCGCATCAAAGTCGCAAACCGATGAACTACATCCAGAAGCAATTGTCAAGTCCGTATAAGTTGTCGCCGTGTCATTGCAAATATCAGTTCCTGCACTCACATCACCCTTAAAAAAAATGGTTGAATTCACATCAGTTCCATCAGTCTTGCCTACAACTACATACAAATTCCCAATACATCCGTAAGTCGTGCCTGCTGTTCTTACATCGAAATTCCAATTGCCTGAATCGTAGTAGTCAGTTTTTTCTGTATCATAAATCCAGCCATTGTCAGCATCAATAGAGGATGGCTCGACGTTGGGGCAGTTAGCGGTGTTATCACCAGGACTCAAAAAACACCAACCAGTATCGTTTTTCCCAAGCGTTACATTCGTCGTGACGTCTTCACCAGCTGGTTGTCCTGGATAGTCAGTGGTCAATTGCCAAGAAGTAACGTTCCTGGTTGAGGTCCCAGCTTCTAAACCCCGAATATAAAGAGTATCAGGAGTAGTATCAGAAGCATAAGCAAAGGGCGCAGAACGACTTAGGCTCAAAAGGGTTGTTGTCACCATTAAAAGAACGGCTAAGGAGACTTTAGATAGCCAGCGCCTTTTTCTTGGCTTAATTTCAAAGTTGTCAAACCGATTATTCGCTGTTTCTAAGGCCAAATACGGATTATTAAAAACTGTTCCCTTATTCCTAATTCTATACGCAAATGCTGGCGCCAGCCTCTCCCCGCTCAACGCTCCCCGCTCAACGCTCGCCGCTAAACTGGGACGCCTTCCAGGCAAAATCCCTGTAATCCATCTGTAGAATCTTCCTCTCTTGAAGACATCAGTAATTCTCCCTGTCTTAGGTGTTCTAAACCAAGGCCCTTCTTCCTTCTCAATAAAGCCTTTAACACTCGCATAAGCCTGAAAAGGCACTAAAATATATGACAGAACTACAAATGACAAAAGTCCCAAATAATCTCTCTGCTCCGATTCTTCCATAAAAAGCCCCACGGCGTTCATTAAAGGCAGGGCTAAAAGGTTGGTTAAAACCAAACTCCAACCCCAAAGAGAAGTCCAAAAAGGCAGTCTTGCCTTAAAAACCGTCTCTACCATTAGCCAGCAGAAAGTGCCCACCATAAAGAAAAAGGCTTGAAGATAATATTGTGAAAGATAAGCCAGTTCGAATTTTTCTCTCAGTGTTAGTTTTGAAGACCTCATCAACCTTAAAAACATTTTTTTAATATTATTGCTATGACCTTCCGCCCACCGCATCCGTTGTCTGATAAGCCTCTTTAGGGTTGAAACACATTCGGCTGGGGCTTGAATATATGGAGTGTAAATCACTTTGTAACCCTGAGAGTACAGTCGAAGAGTCAATTGAAAATCCTCAGTAATTGAAGTCCCCCAGCCAAATTTTTTCAAAAGATCTGCCCTAATCATGTAAACCGAACCTGAGATTTGTTTTAAAAGCCCCAAGATTTCTCTTCCTGGCCTCTCAATCACGTAAGAGCCTGCATATTCCGCTCTCACTCCCCTTGTAATCCAGTTCTCCGATTTATTCAAAACGTGCCATTGATAACCCCCTACCACCGCTACACTACTATTTTTATAATCTTCTGAATTATTATTATTAACCTTAAAATTTTTGACAAAAAGCTCCAGGGTATCAGGATAAGGCACAAAATCAGCGTCAAAAACGACCACAAACTCTGTCTGTGGATCGCTTGCCCTGAGCGCCTCGCGAAGGGCCCCGCCTTTAAAACCCTCACGAGTTTTACGATGAAGAATCTTAATTCTAGGTCCATTTGGGTGCTCTTTATTATGCTTTTTTGCATACTTTTGCACAATTTCTACTGTCTCATCTGTTGAATCATCACAAACAATAATCTCAAAATTAGCCTTGCTCTCCGAAGCTTTAGCAGAGGAGGGATATTTCATCGAAACACACGCATCTAGCAACCTCTCCACTACTTTCTTCTCGTTATACAAAGGCAAATGAACTGAGACAAAAGGATGGCGCTTGAGCTTCACATTGTCCAAAGAAGGCAATAGTCCTCCCGCCTGCACCACCCCATTTCTTCTTCCATTCCATTCTGGACTCGATGGGAGGGCTTGTCCTGAGCTCGTCGAAGGACCATTTCCATTCAAGCCAAAAATTCTCCTTATCCAATTCTTTCCGTTTCCGTTACCGAATCCATTGTCGCGTCTGACACCGCCGTTCAAGCTAAGTGTAATCCCTCCCCCCTCCTCGATTGGCTGGCGCGAGAATGACAAAACCAAACCTAAAGTCAAATAATATTTCATTGAATAGACAAAGAAAATTGACCCTGCACTAAGAGCAAAGGAGGCAAATATCATCCCCAAGCGGGCACTCGTCGTCGGCGCCTGACCAAAAATCGCCCCAGCATACCCCAATGCTCCCAAGAAAATTATCGTCACAAAAGAAGTTAGCAAAGCAACCGAAGCAAACCTTACCGTCCTTATTCGTACTTGAGTTGGCAAGGTGATAAATCGAGTGCCAAGACCGACGATTGTCGAGATAATTTTGGTAACTGGAGTAACTTGCGCTTGAGCATATGCTAGCCTCTTCTCGTAGGTATTCAAGTCCTTTCTTCTTAAAATATTTTGAACCCCATGATGGCCAACAATTGGCTTCCCGGCAATATCAGGCAAGGCTTTAACAATTCTCGCCACCCCAAACTCAGGATATTTCCCCACCACTGACAAAACTGCTTCTTCGTATTTTTCAGGAGTCTGCCGATAATACCGCTCAACCTCACGTTCTTTATTCTCCATGGCTTCAAGCCTTGCCACTTCCGGGACCTGCTTGTATCGCTTCAACCATTTATAAAAGTTGGGTCGGGAGATACCAAAGTCTGTGCAAACTTGGGCAGCTGGAACTTTATCTTTAACCACCCGCTCGATTGCCTCAAGTCTCTGTTTTGGAGAAAGCTCGGCGGCCCGTGGAACAACCGCTTTTTTCTTTAAAACTCCTCTTGCCAAATCCAGCACCTGCTTGTCAGTTAAACCCCTTGCCTCTTTAGCAAATCCCCTTCTTTTTTCAATAGTATTAAGATTTAGCCTTGCAAATACATTCTGAACCCCGTGATTGCCAACAGTCGGCTTACCCTTCTCGTCCCTCCCCAAAGCCTCACTGACTTTTCGTGTTGCCCAAAAAGGATTCTTTCTAACAAGGGAGACGATCTTTCCTACCAATTCCTCTGGAACCTGTCGCGAAGGAACTTCTACCCGCTTTTTAGGAGCAACTGTACCCTCTTTCTTGTATCTTTTAATCCAACGGTAAAAAAGAACTCTGGAGATTCCCGCCTCACGACATACCTTACTTACCGGCTCACCCTCAATAATGACCCGCTCAATTAACTTTATTCGTTCTTTTTCGGACAGCTTAGCAGGCACTTAATTTAACTTCCATTCCTGCTCTTTTTAGAGCAGGCTCTTACCCTCGACACCTAAAGGTGTCGGGGTGTTAACTTTTTTTGGATACATAAGGACAAAATCAGGCTCGTTTTTTTTATGTTAACATCAAGTGGATATACTTTGTCAATACTCAATTTATACGAAGAGCTTTCGCCGTTTAGCTTCACTCCAGACTCAAATCATCTTCTTAAAAATATCTATTAAAAATAAATGCCAATAAAAACAGTGACTCTTAAAAATTCCACTTGGGCAAAATTATGCAAATCAACAACAACCAAGCTACTTTCCAAAGAAAAATAAAAAAATAACCACAAAAAAAGGGGTTAATTTGGCCGACATCAAAATTATCTTTGACCTCCTGAAGCTAACGGAAAAATACAATCCAAAGATCGCATCCAAGCGAGCAACCCGTCTGTCCGCCCATGGAAGGAAACTCGAACTAGTTTTTACCTAACCAAACAGAATTTAAACTCTTCTTCTATCTTGGCGAGTTCCTCAAGAGTCTTTGCTAAAACGGCCCAATTCTTCTCAACTGCAAGTGTATAACAACTACCGAATAATCTGGCCTGCTGTCGTTTCAGTTGAGCCAAATCAGCGTTCTTAACGTCAAAAAAAGAGGCAAAGTCTAAAGCTCGTCTCGCTCCTAGTGGAAGAGCAAAATAAATCAAATGCTCTATTTCTAATTGAAAAAACTTTGTTTTCTTAATCCTCTGAGCAGTAGTTAAAATTGCCCTCTTCCCTACTACCCTGCCCTCTTCTAAGGCTTTTTTATCACATTGACGGTAGAGTTTTTGAAACAACCCAATGGCTGTTTGATAAATCTCCTCATCGCTGGGTTTATTTATTCGTTTTGGTACAGTCCAGTAAGAATAATGTGTTTGACCATAACCAACTTCCTTCGTTTTCCAAGCTAATATGAACTTTTTAATCGGCAAGGAAACGTGAGGAAAGCCCGCTGGGTCATGTAAATGAACTTTTTTATCATCCACTTTATATACTAGAATAAAGTGGTCTACTCCTTTAAGACCCGGGTAGCGTGGATTGTATATAAGATGTCCCATATCTAACGGCCCAACAACTGCTACAGACCGTTTCAAATCTCTTTTTAATTCTTCCAGCGGAGGCGGCTGTGTTTTAGGAGTTTTTTGTTCACAAGATGCAAACCCAAGGATTCTAAGAGCGTTATTAATACCATTGTCTGGAACCTCCCAATTGAAAAATATAGGACCTGTTCCTTTTTGAAGCTTTGCTCCAAGTCCTACTCCAGAGAGTACCTCTATTTTAGAAGGAGAAATGTTTTCTCCAACTGAAGCGAGCAACATTGAAGTTGAGTCAGCAAAACAATAGGCTCCGTTTCCAAAATAGGGAATATCTTTCATAACTTAATTCTACCACTTTCTTCACTTTTTCAAATCAATTTTTCGTCCCAAAATTTTTATGATTTTAATATTAATTTTTAATTTGCATATATTTTTTTATGTCAAAGAAATACAAAAAATTTTTATTCATAAAATTATCAAAATTTGAAAATTTTTTAAATAAATTTTTATCAAAGTTTTTAAAAAGGGCTATATTTGGTAATTTTTGAAAAATAACAGGAAAAATTTTAATCAGATCATAATATAACATTACCTTTTTCCGTATTTTTACCGATTAGGTTAAAACGATTATCGCGTTTTCTCTGCACCAAAAATTTATCTTCACTTAACATCAAAATAATTTTAATTATCTTCAATATATTAAAAATAATACCATCTAGTACAAATCTACTCTTGCTTATTTTTACCTCGATTTAAATCTCAAACCATATATAAATAGTGTAGTCTTTTTTAAACTCTTCAAAAATGTATGCTTTTTGCTTTGAAAGAAGATCTCACAAAGTCATTTATTGCAACCTCCTAAATAACATCGCCCTCTTTCCAAGGCTATCTTAAAAGCCGTTAATCTAGCTTTATTCCAGTGCAAATTTGACAATAATTGAGAGGCCCTAAAATATGTAAACATTTAGTGGGTATACTATCTTTGAAGCTAAAAATCATTTATTTTAATTAGCAATTAAGTTGTTTGTTTGATAAGTTTTTAGCCACAAAATTACCCCTAAAAACCTAGCATCACCAACTATTGGCACCCTTTTATGCCCACCATCCATTGTACCCGTTAAATGTTAACACATATGGATACTCTATACCCAAAACCACAACATTATTCTATTAACAGGCCAAAAATGAAGCATTTTTTTGGGTCTTGAAAAATCTAAAATATCCTCATATAATGTATGCAAATGACACCTCTACCCAGCAACTCTAAGTGGCTTACAATCGGCGATGCAGCAAAGTATCTTGGCATCTCCCGAGACACTCTTCGACGCTGGGAGAAAAGAGGCAGGATAAAACCAACCCGCTCCCCAACCAACCGCCGCTTTTACACCAAAGAAATCCTTGATAACGCCATGAGTGGAAAGGAAGACATTGGGAAAAAGAGCAAAATTCTCAGGTCTAAAATCAAAAAACCCGAAATCCAATTAACAATCCCCAATCAGCTAAAATTAGTTATCATCGGCACTATCGGCTTCGCCGTTGCCGCCCTTCTCGCCTTTCTCATTCAATCTCTCCTCTTTGGATAGAAAACCGATAACCGAGAACCGAAAACAGACTAGTAATTTCGCCAGTTATCTTTTAGAGTAAATAGTTTGGCTGCAAGTTTATCGTAACGCTCTATTAAATGTTTGGCTTGGTCCTTCTTTATATAACCGAAGAGTCTAGATTATTCAAGATGACTCATCATTTCATTGACCTCACCAACCACATTTCTCAGATACTTTCTGAATTCTCTAAGTAATTTTCTTTTGGCCCAGCTTTCGGCAATTAGGCTCGGTATTCCCCTTGAAGCTCTCTTCAGATTCTTGATAGACCCCAAGGTCTCGGAAGCTCTTTATCGCCATGGCTCCATTATCTTCCTTCTATCTTCAGTTTTCAACTTCTGTCTTCCGTCCTCCATCATCAGTCTTCTGAATTCAGTCCTCTCCCTTCCGTCTTCAATCTCCGTCTTCCGTTCTCTGTTCTCTGTCTTCTATCTTATAGATTCTATCTCCATGTTGGTCATAAACCTTTTCTAGCCCTTCCACGTCCTCAAACTTCTCCGGATTGGAAAAATCATGATAAAATTCCAAACTTTTAAAAGTGTGCACCACTAAATAGTCCACTTCAAGTTTCCTAAGCCTCTCTAGGGCCTTCTGCGGGTTCTCTCCTTCGCGTATCTCCCAAACGGCCTCTCGCCAAGTAGAATGAATCGCTGCTTGATCCACACCACCACGCACTTGAGCAATATCAAAAAAACTATTTAACCAAAAAGCCGTCGTCCCAGAAAGAAATACCCTTTCCCCGGGTTTAGCAGTCCTTGACAACACTTTACCAATTCTATATTCCACCGTCTTTTCAATCTCCCACTGCAGGATCCCAATGACATACTTATTAGTTATAAATAACCAGAAGACAAAATACAGAAAACAGAAGACAGAAAAGATTAGGATATTCGTCTTTATTTGCGCTATTTTCATTCGCCCATTATTCGCGTGCTTCACCACTCGACCCACCACCAAACTCCCTAAAACAGCTACCCCTAATTGGAGCTCCACTGCGTAACTAGACCAATCAAGCCAAAAATCAGGGTCCGAAAGGAATCTTAGCAAAGTTAGGAAAATATATGTAAATAGCCAATAAAAACAAAAGTCCCGCAACAGGTTTTTCTTTTTAAAAAATCTGACCGAAACTACCGCTACCACCAGCGCCAAAGCAGTCGGCAAAAGCTTCACCAGCTGGCCTACCACCACCAACAGCCCCTTTCCTGCCAAAGAGGGTGCTCCAAGAAGCGTCAACCAATAACCTGGAGAATACCAGGCGGTAGCCAGCAAAAAAGCAAAAAACAAAAGAACTAAAGTGCTTTTAAGCTTCTCCTCTACCTTCCTCCATCCTGATTGAGCCAGAAAAATCACTGCCATCCCCAAAATTATCGAGGGAATAATCAAGGAGTCCAA
>JABAOC010007246.1_pt2 | contig 29662 bp, 14 predicted proteins | sample 7062161 | NCBI WGS metagenome assembly JABAOC01 (sample SAMN14538625, study PRJNA623070) | marine sediment metagenome | biome: marine biome [ENVO:00000428]; feature: marine pelagic biome [ENVO:01000023]; material: deep marine sediment [ENVO:00002113] | place: India: Gulf of Khambhat ... | reverse complement strand
CGGTGGCGGAGGCGACGATGCTTATACTCCCCTTCGTTATTCCCTGACATATCAGGATAGCGTTGAACTGCGATATCAATACACGGATTCAGCAGCCTGGGTAGTAACAGCAAATGTAGCAGCAAATGCCAATCATGATGGTTATCTTTTCTGTCCAATGTCCGGTTTAGGAACCATGTCAAATACCTGGAGAACGGGAGCCAGCGGAACAGTTTGGACTGTCCCGGGCGGTAACTGGGTGAGCACGAATAATGAAGGTGCTGAGGTTTTGTCCGCTGTCAAACAGGCTCCTCGCAATGCTGAAATAATTGCAGGTGTCTATGACTTCGCTATTTCAGTTCAGGATATGGGTGATGGTACAAATGAAATCCGTTGGTATATGGTTGAAGTGAACAATAAATATTGGTTTGGCGGTACTGCGATTGATACTGCTCAATTGTCTGATAAGTTCAACGGCATTATTTTCGGTGTTAATAGTGACAATGACGCCACCCAGTTCGATGTTTATGAAGTCCAGGTTGACAGAGGTGATCCTATTGAAGTGCCTGAAGCACCATGGGAAGCCTATTATGTAAGTGATTGGGGATTCAGCGGTGGCAATCTTGGCGGTTGGGATTTGACACCGGGTGAATTTGACGGTGATGTAACCATTGGAGGAACCGCTGCTCCAACTGGTTGGTCGGCGGTGCGTGGAGGTTTTGACCCGTATGTCTTGACCACTGAACAAGATCGTGCGCTGATTGTAACCGGAATAATCGAGCTGGTTGGTGGTGGTTTCCAAGACCTGGCCAGTCTGCGATACGGAATATTCTATAGTGACAGCGCCGGCACAACCCAACAAGATCCTGATCTGGACTCTAACTGGGTCTGGACCGGAACCGATCGAGCTCATTCTGGTTACCTATTTGTACCTCCCAGTGGTACCAACATCGCCAGTTGGTCAGGCGTTACCGGAACATGGGGTGGTATTACTGATGGAACGTGGTGGAACATCAGCAGTAGCAATAGTGCGGCACTCGGTGCTCAGCTTCAGACACCTGCCGATGCAGTTGCCGGATCTGGAACCTATGATTTTGCCATATCTGTTTCTGCCACGGCATCAGGCAATTTAGTACGGGCAACGCTGTCAAACGCAGATAAAAGCTATTCTTGGGAAACCTCAGCAATAGTGACCTCGACAACCGATAAGATTAATTGTGTGGCTTTCGCTATTGACAACTCAACGACGACAGCAATGAATCTACTTGAGATAAAAGTTGATAGGGGACCAGACATTATCACTGCCATTAAGACTGAGGACCGTACACAACTGAACCAAGTGCCGACCGTTTACTCGCTCAAGCAGAACTACCCGAACCCGTTCAATCCGACAACAACGATTGAATTCGGTCTACCTCAAAATAGCGAAGTTAAACTTGTTGTCTATGATATTTCGGGACGGATCGTTGCAGAATTGGCGACAGGTAAATTCAACGCAGGCTATCATGCAGTTAATTTTGATGCTTCCAATCTCGCCTCAGGAGTTTACTTCGTTAAACTAAAAGCAGGTGATTTTGTCAGTGTCAATAAAGCAATGCTGGTAAAATAATTTTGCTATCGTTCAAAGTTGTTGAATTATCAGAATGTTCTCCTGATAACCAACATTCTTTGATCAAATTCATGATTTAAGAAAACAGCCCCGATTTATCTTCATCGGGGCTGTTTTTTTCCTGGATATGTTGTAAATTATTTATATTGGTATATATTTTTAAAACTATATTATATACTTTGCACGGGCATAATTTGAACTTTTCTGTCATTCCTGACGGAGCGAAGCGGAGTTCAGGAATCTCCTCTGCTAGAGTCAGGAGATTCCTGCATTCGCAGGAATGACATTTGTAAAAAATGTTAAATTTATAGCCGTTTTAAGTATACTGTGATCGGTTACGTTTTTGAGAAAATTAATAACAAACAAAGGATGTTAATGAAAACAAGGCATTTCAAAAAAATTTTATTATTGATGTTTTTTATCTTATTTTCCCCGGTTGCCAATGCCCAAAAGAAGAATATGGCGCTTCCCCATTTAAGTAAACAAGGAACAGCCACACAGCTTATTGTGGAGGGAAAACCTTTTTTAATCCTGGGTGGAGAATTAGGTAACTCAACCGCTTCAAACCTGAAATACCTCAGGCCATTCTGGCAAAATTTTAAGAAGATGAACCTGAATACCATTCTTTGCCCGGTATATTGGGAATTGATCGAACCTGAAGAAAAAGAATTTGATTTTGCACTTGTCGATAGCGTTATTCATTCGGCAAGGAATCATGATTTGAGACTTGTTTTGCTCTGGTTCGGGTCATGGAAAAATAGTATGTCATGTTATGCCCCTTATTGGGTAAAAACAGATCAAAAAAGATTCCCCCGTGCCAGAACTAAAGATGGCAAAGCCGTTGAAATTCTCACGCCATTCAGTGATGAAAACCGAAATGCCGACGCTCGCGCTTTTGCAGCGCTGATGAAACATATTCGCTCAGTAGATGAAAAAGAACATACAGTTATCATGGTACAGGTCGAAAATGAAATCGGCATGATCCCTGACGCCAGGGATTATAGTGAAAAGGCAAACGAACAATTTGCAGAACAAGTGCCAGCAGAGCTAATGAGTTATTTGCAGAAAAATAAAGAATCTTTGATTCCTGAGTTTCATCAAATTTGGGAACAAACCGGTTTTAAATCCTTGGGCACATGGGAACAAGTGTTTGGAAAGGGTTTGCACACCGATGAAATATTCATGGCCTGGCATTTTGCTCGGTACACCAATTATGTGGCAAAGGCAGGGAAAAAAGCCTGTCCCCTGCCCATGTATGTGAATGCTGCACTGATACGTCCAAATTATAAACCGGGCCAATACCCCAGCGCCGCTCCTTTGCCGCACCTTATGGATGTCTGGCGAGCAGCATCGCCGCACATCGATTTTCTGGCGCCGGACATTTACTTTAAAAGTTTTAAAGAGTGGTGCGAAAAATATGATCGATCTGGAAATCCACTGTTTATTCCGGAAGTCGGAAATAATCAAAGTCCAGCGAACGCTTTTTACGCGATTGCTAAACATAATGCCATGGGCTACAGTCCTTTTTCAATCGAGTCGCTGGATAATCCTGAGTCCAAACCGCTTTCCAAGGCTTATCATGTATTGAACCAGCTTGAACCGCTGATCCTGACGAACCAGGGCAAAGAAATGATGATGGGCATATTGCTGGATAGCACCCATCACAAAACTCAGGTGAATCTTGGCGATTATACTTTCAATGTCCGCCATGAATATAGTTGGGCTTATGCGCAGCGATCGGAAGGAGAGACACCCAGGGTTGGCGGTATGATCATCATGCTCGCCCCAGACGAATTCCTGATTGCAGGTAGCGGTATCATTGTTACGTTCGAAACGCGCGCCAATGACGGTACGATTGCCGGAATAGAAAGAATAGACGAAGGTCAGTTTGTTAACGGGAATTGGACACCGGGGCGTCGTATGAACGGCGACCAGAGTCATCAGGGAAGACATTTGTATTTGCCCGGGAATACATTTAGCATTCAGAAGGTAAAACTTTATATATACAAATAATGGCATTGTGTTATGAAAGTGAAAACCAGTAAACTGATATTTATATTTTCCATTTTTTTAACTGTACCCGCTTTTGGTCAGGTAAGACTGCCAAGGCTCATAAGCGATGGTATGGTTCTACAAAGAAATGTTAATGTGAAAATTTGTGGATGGGCTGCAGAAGGAGAAAGAATTTCAATCCATTTTATCGACTCAATATACACTACAACTGCAGATAATAAAGGTGATTGGAATATTGTACTTCCGAAATTAAAAGCCGGTGGTCCTTATGATATGCAGGTGAACGCAAGTGATTCAATTACAATTAGTGACATAATGATCGGCGATGTTTGGATTTGTTCGGGCCAATCGAATATGGAATTGAATATGCAAAGAGTAAGCCCGTTGTATGGCGCTGAAATTGCTGCTTCCGAAAATCCGTATATACGATATTTCGAAGTCCCGAATAAATATAATTTCAGCCGCCCGCAAAACGATTTACCGTCCGGACAATGGGAGGAAGCAAATCCCGAAAACGTATTAAGCTTTTCGGCAGTATCATATTTTTTTGGAAAAGAGCTGTATGAAAGATATAAGGTCCCGATAGGTTTAATTAATTCGGCATTAGGCGGGTCACCTGCCGAAGCATGGATCAGCGAGGAAGGTCTCAAGGAATTTCCTGAACATTATAATGAAGCTCAGCGGTTTAAAGACAGCACGTTAATTCAGCAAATTCAGAAGGAAAATAGAACCAGGATAAATACGTGGTACAGCCAATTAAGGCATGATGATGAAGGTTATAAGAATCCGGGAAAACCATGGTACAGCCCGGAATATAATCCATCAGACTGGTCTGTTATGCAAATTCCGGGGTACTGGGCAGGTGAAAGTCTGGGTTTTGTTAATGGCGTTGTTTGGTTTAGAAAAGAAATAAATATTCCCAGATCGATAACTGGAAAACCTGCTCAGCTTAATCTTGGCAGAATTGTTGATGCTGATTCTGCTTATGTAAATGGAATTCTCGTTGGCACAATAAGTTACCAATATCCCCCAAGAAGATACACGATTCCCCCCACAGTTCTGAAAGAAGGTAAAAATATTATCGTAGTAAGAGTTATTAACGAAAGAGGCAGAGGGGGATTTGCTGAGGATAAACCTTATGAAATAGTTGTAGGAAACGACAAGATTGATTTAAAAGGAGACTGGCAATATAAGCTTGGCGCTAAAATGGAACCTTTACAAGGTGAAACATTTATCAGATGGAAACCAATGGGTTTATACAATGCAATGATTTCGCCATTACTCAATTACAAAATTAAAGGAGTAATATGGTACCAGGGTGAAGCAAATGCAAACAGACCTATTGAATACAGACAGCTTTTTCCCGCATTAATTAAAGACTGGCGGAAAAATTGGAATCAAGGAGATTTCCCGTTTTTATTTGTCCAGCTCCCTAATTTTATGGCGCCAAAGCCTGAACCTTCTGAAAGTAATTGGGCATTATTGCGCGAAGCCCAGATAAAAACGTTATCTCTGCCTAATACAGCTATGGCTGTTGCAATCGATATTGGTGAATGGAACGATATACATCCGCTCAATAAAAGAGACGTAGGAAAACGGCTCGCGCTTGCGGCTCAAAAAGTTGCCTATGGTGATGAAAATGTGGTTTATTCAGGCCCTATTTACAAGTCTATGAAAATCGATGGGAATAAAATAATATTGACCTTTTCTAACATCGGCAGCGGTCTGATTGCTAGAGAAGGTGGAGAGCTCAAAGGTTTTGCAGTGTCTGGTGCTGACAGACATTTTGTATGGGCACAGGCAAAGATAGAGGGCGATAAAATCATCGTATGGAGTGATAAGATTGCAAATCCGGTTGCGGTAAGATATGCCTGGGCTGATAATCCAGAAGGCGCGAATTTATATAACAAAGACGGGTTGCCTGCATCGCCTTTTCGAACAGATGAGTACTAAAAATTTATTTTCGATTTCTAATAATTAATTGAGGCTAAAATGAATTTCAAAAATATTACTGTTTTTTTTATTCGGTAGTTTCAAATAATAAGTACGACAGCTAGTGTGTTAAAAAAGAGAGAAGTCATGAAGAAAAAACAACTCAACCACTTTAGAAACAAAATACATTTCTTTATTTTTCCTTCCTTTTGTTTGATGCCGCTTGTATTCTTTTCGCAATCAGATGCTCAAACATTATCTGTACAAGGAAAAGTCACTGCATCAAGGTATCCAGTGAAGTATGCCTCTGTTACTTTTATCGACAACGCCGACACCACAAGAAAAATTTCGGCTTTGACTGACACTTCAGGGAAATACCAGATCGACGTTACCACTTCAGTTGAATTCAATACAAATGATCTTCCTGATAAATTTGAGTTGGCGCAGAACTATCCCAATCCGTTTTCTTCTTTAACCGCGATACCCTATAACCTTAATAAACGATCCGATGTTCAAATAACGATATATGATATACTTGGCAGGGAAGTACGAAAATTTGTTGTTGGAATGCAAACTGCTGGTTCACATAATATACTCTGGGATGGCCGAAATAGCTTTGGCAAAAGAGTAGCTAACGGCATTTATTTTTGTCAGCTTCAGACTGAAGATGAATCCCAGGTAGGAAAAATGATTCTTAATTCAGGCGGTACAGGTTCGGTATCACTTTCCCGAACATTTCCTTCACAAGTATCGAAAGTTATCGGTCAAAGTATTAAAGGAGGAAATTATAAAGTTCGGATCGAAAATACAGACAACACCTTCCCATTAATAATTCCTAAACAAATTGACAACGTTTCGGTACAAAATGATACAACAATTAATTTCGATGTAACTTACATAGCGTCAATTATTGTTAATTTAGACAGTGTCCATCAGTATATTCGAGGCTTCGGTGGAGCCAACATTCTTCAATGGCGGCCTGACATGACTACCGACGAGGTATGCAAAGCTTTTGGAACTGGCCCCGGTCAAATAGGACTCTCAATACTTCGTCTCCGAGTTCCTTATCATCTTACGGAAACGTCAATGAGCATTCAAATTCCAACTGCCAAGTTGGCTCAATCGCTGGGTGCAATTGTTTTTGCATCGCCATGGACTCCACCAGCTGCAATGAAAACCAACAATAATATTGTTGGTGGTGAACTGAGAGAAAGTTGTTATGATGATTATGCAGCACATCTGAACAAATTCGCACAATATATGTCAGATCACGGTGCACCTTTATACGCGATATCAATTCAAAATGAACCCGATATTACCGTTACGTATGAATCCTGCGACTGGAGTCCCTCACAGATGGTGAAATTTCTTGCTGAAAATGCCCCTTCGATTTGTACAAGAATAATTGCACCGGAATCGTTTCAGTTCTTACGCCCAATTTCTGATGCAATTCTAAATGATTCGGGTGCTTGTGCAAATTTGGATATTGTTGGAGGGCATGTTTACGGAGGCGGGATCGCTCCCTATCCTTTAGCTGTTAGTAAAAGGAAAGAGATATGGATGACAGAACATCTGGATACGGATACAAGCTGGCCAGCCGTTCTCGCTACAGGCGTAGAAATGAGTAACTGCATGAGCGCCGGAATGAATGCTTACGTGTGGTGGTATATTGTAAGATTTTATGGGCCGATTTCTGAAGACGGCAATGTATCCAAACGCGGGTATGTCATGTCGCAGTTTGCAAGATTTATACGTCCGGGCTATTACAGAGTTGAATGCAATATTTCGCCGTGGTCATGTACTCTTTATGTTACTGCATATAAGGATAGTTCATCCTCTACGGCTGTTATTGTTGCCGTGAACACCGATTCTGCTCCTTTGGACCTAGCTATTCGAATACAGAATGGCTCAATGAATCAATTTACTCCTTATACTACAACAAGATTTAAGAATTGTGTTCAAGGCGATGATATTAATATAATCGACAATAAGTTTACTTTTAAGTTAGAGGCATCAAGCATAACAACCTTTGTATTAAATTAAATATGAAAGAAAAATCCATTAAACTAATACTTACTCTTTTCTTTTTAGCCGCTGTAACAGCTTTAGGTCTGGTAATGTATAGCTGTCAATCCCCCAAAAATAAAAGCGACTATCCAATAACACCGGTTCCTTTTACCAACATCACTTTGAGCGATAGCTTTTGGTCCAAACGAATTGAAACCAACCGGACCGTCACCATTCCCTTTGGGTTCAATAGATGCGAGGAAGAGGGCAGAATTCGCAATTTTGCCAAAGCCGGTGGACTGATGGAAGGAAAATACGAAGGCAAAATGCCGTTCGATGATACCGATGTCTATAAGATCATTGAAGGCGCTTCATATTCTTTGAAAGTCCACCCCGATGAAAAACTTGAAAAATATATAGATGACATTATCACCAAAATTGCAGCCGCTCAGGAAGATGACGGTTATTTGTGTACCTGGAAGACCATTGACCCGGATACCACACCTGCCTGGTGGGTAAAGCCCGGTCCGCGCTGGCACGACCTGGGGGCGAGCCATGAGCTGTACAATGCGGGACACATGTACGAAGCTGCTTTTGCGCATTACCAGGCAACCGGCAAACGAAATTTTCTGGACATTGCATTGAAAAACGCGGACCTGATTGCTAACACTTTCGGACCGAGCAAAAAACTTACACCACCGGGACACCAGGTAATTGAAACCGGTCTGGTAAAATTGTACCGGGCGACTCATGATAAAAAGTACCTTGACCTGGCAAAATTCTTTCTCGATCAACGCGGCAACGCCGAGGGTCACGAACTTTACGGACCATATAGCCAGGATCATGTGCCAGTGGTTCAGCAGGATGAAGCTGTCGGGCATGCAGTCCGTGCGGTATACATGTATGCCGGCATGGCGGACATAGCCAGTATCTATAACGATTCGACATATTTGAACGCCATCGACAAGATCTGGGATAATGTGGTCTCCAGGAAAATTTACATTACTGGAGGCATTGGCGCACGCCATAAAGGCGAAGCTTTTGGCGATAATTATGAACTGCCCAACCTGACCGCCTATAACGAAACCTGCGCCGCCATCGGCAACATTTACTGGAACCACCGCATGTTCTTGCTGCACGGGGATGCCAGGTATATAGATGTACTCGAACGCACCCTTTACAATGGCATGATTTCCGGTGTGTCTTTGAGCGGCGACCTTTTCTTTTATCCCAATCCGCTGGAGTCTGATGGCAAATACGAGTTCAATATCGGCGAACTGGGTCGGCAACCCTGGTTCGATTGTTCCTGCTGTCCCTCGAATGTCGCCCGTTTTATCCCTTCGGTCACCAATTATGTTTATGCACATCGTGGAAAAAATTTGTACGTGAATCTTTTCATCGCCGGTAAAGCTGATATTGTCTTGAATAAAACTCCGGTGCAGATCAGCCAGGAAACAGAGTACCCATGGGATGGCAAAGTCGTTTTAAAAGTCGATCCCAAAAGTAACATGCAGTTTGCGCTGAATGTTCGTATTCCAGGCTGGGCAACGGGTCACCCGCTTCCAGGTAATTTGTATTATTATCTGGATGAAAACCAGGGTAATATTTCGCTCACATTAAACGGTGAACGGCTCGACTTGAATCTGAACAATGGATTTGCTGTGATCGAACGGCAGTGGGCACAAGGCGATGTGGTTGAACTCAACTTGCCCATGCCGGTTCGACGTGTAGCAGCTAACGAGAACGTGAAAGAAAACAAAAATAAAGTCGCTCTCATGCGTGGCCCGATTGTCTATTGCGTGGAAGGAGTAGACAATGGCGGCAGTGTGTTAGACCTGAGCGTTCCTGATGATTCCGAATTCCAGGTCGAGTACAAGAGCGATTTATTAAACGGCGTCACGGTGATAAAAGGCAATGCCGTGAACAAATCCGGCAGACAACAGGAATTAACGGCGATTCCGTACTACGCCTGGGCACATCGCGGCAATGGTGAAATGTCGGTCTGGCTGCCGCGAAAAAAGAATTGAGAAATAAAGATAGTGTTATTAATAAAAATCATGAACAAAGAGGTTTGTTTAAAAACATTATTATTTTTCAGGAAACGCTGGATCATTTTATTATTCTGGCTGAAGATTATACACCAACTATTGTGATCAAGAAAAATGCATTCTCCAGAGGTGAAATTGCTCATGTCAATAATGTCATCAAAAATATTTCGCCAGAACTTCCTTCGATCACTTATCTTCCGTTTCATTGGGAAGGGAGGCAAAACACTCCTGAAAATCAACTGCTGAAAACGATTAAAGATAATCAAGTTTCATTAAAACAGTATATAAATCAGGACCGGTATGATATTTCACCGGTATATGATGAAAGCCCTTATTTTTATAAAATAAAAGAGGTATCCCCGGTGATATGAAATTCTTGTTATATGCTGTTATTATTATTAATGTATTACTTGTCGCAATTCCATGGTTCTTGATAAAACAGAAAAGTCGATCAATAAAAATATCGCTTGTTTATTTTATTGCACTTGGGATGGGATTTATGATGATTGAGGTCAGCATGTTTCAAAAGTTGATCCTCTATCTTGGATCACCAACTATTTCGTTAGTGATCCTTCTCAGTTCGCTCCTTGTGAGTATGGGAATTGGTAGCTATGCTGGAAACCGAATCTATGCAACAAATCATCAGAAACGAATTCAAACCGTTGCATTGCTCGTTATTGGTGGAGCTACATTATTTTTCTATCTATCACAATATAATCTGAATGCTTGTTTACAGTACGATTTACTCTATAGAGCCATTGTTACTATCGTATTAATTTTTCCGTTCGGTTTTTTGTTAGGTATTCTTTTCCCATCATGCATTCAATTGTTAAAAAAAGTTGAATTGACCCAATGCATACCCTGGATGTACGGCATTAATGGCACCATGTCTGTTTTGGGATCAATCTTAGCAGTTGTTTTGACAATGCTATTGGGATTTACCCCGGCATTTTTTATTGGATTGTTTTGGTATTTAATCATTTTTGTATTCACTTTTCAAACAATAACTAAATAATTTCTGAATATAATACATTTGGGTATCGTTTAATCTTGTTTGGCTTTACTCACAATGCAAAGATTAAATCCTACTATATTTACTGAATTAAAGCATAATGGATGATAAATTAAGGAGTCAATATGAAACGAATTCTTGTTCCATCTGGCACAATCAGGCGTTATGCTATTATGCTTATAGCGTTGATGGGATTGGTTATTTGTCTGCATGCAGCAGATAAACAAGGATTGAAAATTAATGATCAGGACTATTTTGAAATGCCCGGTCTAAATGTGCTGGTTTATCATAACACGTTTTCTGAAGGCCATCAGGGAGGTTTAGAAATCATTCAGCATGAGAATCGGGTCGCTACAAACGGAGAAATTCGTTTGAATCCCACACCCGGTCAATGGCAACCCACTGCAAAATTAGGAAAAGGTGTGCAAAAACGAGGCGTCAGTCCTCAAACTCTGGCACTTGAAAGCCGTAAAGTGGACAGGGAAAATAATGAAATTAGCATCCCGTGTAGTTTTCCAGATGATGCCCTGAATCGCAAAGGATTTAATCCGATTATTTATCCTGACCTGAACATCAAATACACAATGCGGGTAAAAGCTGAAGGCCAATCAATTATTGTTACCGTCGACTTTGAAGAGCCGATTCCTGAAGATTGGGTTGGTCGGATTGGATACAATCTGGAACTATTTCCTGGTAATTTATATGGAAAACATTATTACATGGACGGCAAGCCCGGCATTTTCCCTCGACAGGCCGAGGGTGAAGCGTACATTAATCAGGCTGGCGAAGCAGAAGCATCACCATTAGCTGAAGGCCAGACTTTGGTCATTGCGCCGGAATGTGATCTGCTAAGAATGAAAATTGAAAGCAATGGCAGAAAACTCGCATTGCTGGATGGCAGCTTGAAACACAACAATGGTTGGTTTGTTGTACGCTCACTTGTACCTGACGGTGCCACCAAAAATGCGATCCAATGGAAAATTACGCCTCATGTGATTCCCGACTTTAAATATGAACCAGTCGTTCATCTCTCGCAAGTGGGGTATCATCCCGATCAAAAAAAGGTAGCCTACATTGAATTGGACAAACGGGAAACGGACATTCAAAAAGCGGCGCTGCATAAAGTATCTGTTACCGGCGAATATCAGACTATAATTGAACAGAAACCAAAAGAATGGGGACAATACCTACGCTATAAATATGCATTGCTTGATTTTTCTGATATCAAAGAACCTGGCATTTATCGTGTGAAATATGGCAATTTTACTAGCAATTCATTTCAGATCGATCCCAATGTTTACAAGCATCATGTTTGGCAGCCAACACTGGACTATTTTGTGCCGATACAAATGTGCCATATGCGCGTGAATCAAAAATATCGTGTCTGGCATGGCTGTTGTCATATGGATGATGCCCTGATGATGCCCCTGAATATTAAGCATTTTGATGGCTATAATAATGAGGGCATGACTTCAACACTGACCTCGTTCAAGCCTCTTGATCATGTGCCTGGTTTGAATGTCGGGGGCTGGCATGATGCTGGTGATTATGATCTGCGTGTGGAATCGCAGGCACAAGCGGTTATTATGCTGGCGCTGGCCTATGAAGAATTTGGGATCAAGTGGGATAACACCTTTGTCGATCAGGAAAATCATCATGTGGAACTGCATCAACCCGATGGCAAGCCCGATCTGCTGCAACAGGTGGAACATGGTGTACTCGCAATTCTTGCCGGCTATCATCAATTTGGCCGTCTGTACCGCGGTATTATCTGTCCATCATTACGACAGTATGTGATGTTGGGCGATGGCTCGACTATGACAGATGGCAAGGTATTTGACGATAAAGCTGAAAAAACAAAAGCCGCCAACCTGGATGAAATGTGGTACAAAAAAGTGGCGCATCGCTATTCCAGGGCGTTTGATCCGGAAATGAATCTGCATGAAATAGAAGCTTATATCCCAGACCTGGACGATCGGTTGGTCTTTACGGATGAGCGAGCCGGTCTGCAGCTTATTGGAGCAACCAGTTTAGCCATAGCAACGCGTGTATTAAAAGGATACAACGATTCGCTAGCAGAAGAATGTCTCCGTGTTGCTGAAGAACTGTGGGAAGCAAATAAAGACAAAGATACAGGCAATCGATTTTGGGGCGCAGGGGCAAAAGTGAATACACTGTGCGAATTGATCATTACTACGAATGCAGATGGGTATAAAAAAGAATTGTGCAATATGAAAGATGACATTGCCAAAAACTTTCGTTTTACCAGTTCGTCGATTGCTCGCGTTCTATCGCTGATAGATTGTGAAAATTTTAAAAAGGCGGCCACAAAAGCAGCAAAAGCAAACAAACCCGAATTGGATAAGATGATGAGTGAAACTCCGTTTGGGTGTCCGTTGCGAACCCCGGAATACATTGGCTTTAATCAGTATTTTCTCTGCAAAGCCTGGCCCGATATTTACACGCCGGATCATTTGTATGCTGTTGTTAATTATTTATTGGGCTGCCGACCAGGCAGCGCTATCAATAGCCTGGTCTCCGGCGTCGGGGCAAACTCTCCAGTAGTCGCCTATGGCACAAATCGGGCTGACTGGAGCTATATCCCAGGTGGAACATTCTGGAGCGCTGTAAATCTGGTTCGTCCGGATTTCCCGGAAGATAAAGTATGGCCATATTTATGGCAGGAACGTGAATACATCATCGGCGGCGCTTGTACCTATATGTTTATTGTATTGGCTGCCAATCATTTATTGACCAGCGATAAGTAACGATATCCTATGTTGAAAAATATAAAGACGAATACAGTGATTTTTATGATCAAAGTACCTATAAATGAGATTATTATTGATAAAATGTGCATCTTATATTTTTTGCCAATACTGTAGATTATATTTTAAATGAAAATAAATAGTTACAATATCCAATTTAAAATGGAAGGAGCTAATAATGGTCAGAGTATTTAAAATATCAGCGGGCATTGTGGTTTTTTTCTTTATACTGATAATGATGTTCGCTACAAGCAATCTGTATGCCCAGTTAGTAACCAACGGAAGTTTTGAAAATACAATGCCGGGACCAGTCACAGGGAACGACATCGAGGGATGGTTGTTACTGGTAGATTCCGATGTAGATCCCGCACCTAATTTTGAAATCATCGATGACACGGTTCAACAGGGGAATCATGCATTAAAGATTGTTATCAATGCTATCGGATCAAATGCATGGAGTATTCAGGCTGTTGCCGATAGCATCCCTATAGAATCCGGTGAGACTTATTTATATTCTATTTGGGCAAAAACAGAAAATCCGGGTTCCCAGGTTAATTTCACCATTGGAAATTACGCTTTTAATGAGTATGGCGTTATTCGTCCGGCTACCTTATCTAATAAATGGCAGGAATTTACATTTCAATTTACCATAACCGATCAACAGACCTTTGCCAGAGCACCGATTCATTTCAGCATTGCCGCAAATGTAGTCGACACTATTTATATAGATAATTTAGAAATTGAATTAGGTCAACCGCTGGCAACTGGACACTCTAAATTCCTTGGTTGTGCATATAGCACAACTCAAGCTCCAAATTTTGAATCTTATTGGAATCAAGTCACACCCGAAAATGCTGGTAAATGGGGTAGTGTTGAAGGAGTCCGTGATGTCATGAATTGGCGTGGTTTAGATGCCGCCTATAATCTTGCAAAAGATAATGGGTTCCCATTCCGGTTTCATGTACTAATTTGGGGGAATCAACAGCCGGCATGGATTGAATCTTTACCAGCAAATGAACAGCTTGAAGAGATTGAAGAGTGGTTTGCAGCAGTTGCGGAAAATTATCCGGATATTGATTATTTAGAGGTGGTAAACGAACCATTACATGATCCTCCGGATTCACCAGGTAACGGAGGTGGTAATTATATTGAAGCTCTTGGCGGGAGTAATGGTTTATATGGTACCGGATGGGATTGGGTAATAAAAGCTTTTGAGCTTGCACGGCAATACTTCCCGGATTCCACTAAACTGATGATTAATGATTATAATATTCTCAGGTATACCAGCAATACAACCAATTATCTGACCATTATTAATTTGTTGCAGGAAAGGGACTTAATAGATGGGATAGGTTTTCAGGCACATGGTGATCAAGTTAACACCACACCAGTAACTACACTTAGAAACAATCTAAACAGTCTTGCAGCAACCGGACTATTTATACAGGTAATGGAAATGGATGTTGATGGCCAAACCGACGAACAACAGTTAGCTGAATTCAAACGGATTTTTCCAATATTTTGGCAACATCCTGCTGTGGTAGGTATTACGCTCTGGGGTTGGAGACCTCCAATGTATAATCCGACAGGTAATTTGGTCACTAATGATGGTACAGAAAGACCAGCTCTCCAATGGTTGCGCATGTATATGGTAAGCCCCCTACCACCTTTACCACCTATACCTATTTCGCCTAATGCAGCAGGTGGCCTGCCGCGTAATCCTACTTTGATTTGGTACTCTTCGGTTTCCGCAACATCGTACCATCTTCAGGTTGCAACCACTAGCGTATTCACATCTGTTATCGTAGATACCACAGTTGCCGATACGCTTTTACAATTGAGTCCTCTTGACGCAAACAGAAGATTCTTCTGGCGTGTGAGTGCGACTAACGAACATGGGACAAGTGAATACTCGGTTACGGCAAGTTTCATGACCGGGGATCACATCACTGATGTCGAAGAGCATAGAGAAATACAAACAGAGTTTAAGTTGTCTAAAAATTATCCCAATCCATTTAATCCATTAACCCAGATCGCATACTCAGTTCCAAAGAGCGGTTATATCTCACTAAAAGTGTATAATCTTCTGGGACAGGAGGTGGCAACTCTCTTTGAAGGCGTTCGGCATGCTGGAAATTATGTCGTCACATTTGACGGCCGAGAACTTAGCGGCGGCGTTTATTTGTATCAATTAAAGGCAAATAAATTTATAGAGACAAAAAAGCTCATTTTGCTCAAATAGTATTTATGCAATTTATTAGCCTTAAATTTGAGGAAAAAATTATGACCAGATTCTTGGTACAACTTTTTATTTGTTTATTATTATTAAGTTCTGATTTCGGACAGTCTCCGTCTTTTAAGATCTATATGAATCCTGCAATTCCTGGCGACCATCCTGACTGCACATTAACAAAAATCGGGAACGACTTTTACACCACCGGTTCTTCGTTCAATCCGACGCCGGTTATCTATCACTCAACCGATCTGGTTCACTGGGAAGCCATTGCCCAACCCGTGAGCGCTTCATGGTCAGGTTATGGCGACGCTCCAGGTGGAGGTTGCTGGGGAGGCCACATGGTTTATTATAACGGTGAATACTGGCATTTCTTTTCGAGGGCCAATACCATGCATTTTGTCAAAGCGCCCGATCCGAAGGGCCCCTGGAGTATGCCCGTAAAAGTGAACAACCCGCCGAGCCTTCCTTATGGTTTGGGATATGATAACTCCATTTTTATCGACGACGACAATAAATGGTACCTGGTGGTAAAAAACGGTAAACCCAATAACGGAATTGTTGAGTTAGGCAATGATGGTCAGCCGACAGGGGTTGTATACGATTTAAAATGGTTGAATCCCGGCCCGTCGTATCCGTATAGTTGGGCCGAAGGGCCGGTGATGTGGAAGTATGGTAGATACTATTATTATTCGTTTGCCAGGGATCTTGGCGGCGGGCAAAAGGTGATGCGAAGTAAAATCCTGACTGCCGATGAGTCTTCGTGGGAAATGTTGGGTGACTTTTTCAATGAAAACGATCCCCAAAAAGGTTCTTCACTTTTCACCAGCCCGAATCATGCATCCCCAGTGGTCATGCTGGACGACAGCACCTCCTGGATTATTCATCCGATTTATGCCAAAGGAGAATGGAAAGGACAAGGAAGGCAGGGACTATTAAATCAGGTTCGTTACGACGCGAACGGTAAACCCGTGGCTGATTACCCTATCAACCATTCATTCACAGCGCCAAAGTTGTCCAGTAGTGGTATTCCCTGGATGGTGCCCAAATCGGACTTTTTCACTTCGAAAAACTTGCACCCGGAATGGTCGTTTCTGGGCTATACAGCCCAAAATAAATCATCGCTTACCGATCGTCCAGGATGGCTGCGGTTATCACCCAAGAGCCGTTCAAAAGCCAATACGGTTATCAAAAATGACGGTGAACACAACTATGCGCTCATCACACGTCTCGATTTCACGGCAAAAGCTGTGTCCGATGATGCCGGGCTCTGGATTATGCGAGGCGATGAAAAAATGTTTGTCAAGCTTGTCAACTCGTTATTGGCCGATGGGAGAAATGTGATCTCATTCAGTTTCAAAAATACCAGATACGAGGTGGAAAACAGTATAGGCGATACGTTGTGGTTTAAGTTGGTCCGAATCAATCACAAAATAAGCGGATATTTCAGCAGTAACGGAAACATTTGGACAGAAGTGGGTCAGGCAGTTGATATATCGCAAATCGATTCCTATTCTGATTTCTCGACATTTACCGGAACCCGGCAGGGATTTTACGTGAAAGGAACGAGCGACGCCTGGTTTGATCTCTACATATACCGCGATGCTTACACTCCAATATTGGCAGAATGTCCTGCCAATCAATATGGTACCTCGCGGACTTACACCAGCCAGGGAACTGTACTGGATAATATCCATGTGAATGATTGGGCCATGTATGCTGGTGTCGAATTTGGTGGCTGTGCTGATTATGACAGGATACCGGATTCGCTGAAGATTATTGCTTCCAGCGCCAGCACCGGCGACAATATCGAAGTGTGGCTCGATTCGCTGGAGACCGGCGATATGATTGCCGAGTGTCCCATCAGCAGTACCGGTAGCTTGAGAACGTTTCAAACCTTTACTTCAGCAGTAAAACCCGTCTCCGGTCGGCACGATGTCTATTTAAAATTTACCGGCACTGAGACAGGCAAGCTGTTCCAGCTTCAATGGTTGTATTTCACCGCCAAAGCCGATACCGTTACCTCGGTGCCAGAACAGTTGGATTCACCAATTCCACAAAAGTATGGCCTGGAACAGAACTTTCCCAATCCGTTCAATCCATGCACTAAGATCGAGTTTGAAGTTCCTGATAATTCTTTTGTTTCTCTAAAGGTTTACAATCTTCTTGGTGAAGAAGTAGGCGAACTTGCAGGAAAAGAATTCTTCGCTGGTGTGCATTCCGTGATATTCGATGCTTCGCATTTAACCAGTGGAATCTATTTATATACACTGAGAACAAAAGATACCGACTTTGTCGGGACAAAGAAAATGATTATCATCAGATAAAAACACTTTTTTTGATTTAAAACCATAACTTCATAACAAGGAGAAAGTCATGCAGCTCATCAGATTATTCATTCTATGTTCGATGTTAAATCTTACCAACCTACTTGCCGCGGGTAAACCAAACCAAATTATTGTAAATGTTGATCTCGGAACTGAAAAAATGAGTAAACATATTTACGGTCATTTTGCCGAACACCTGGGCAATTGTATTTACGGTGGATTCTGGGTTGGAGAAAATTCCCCGATACCGAATACCCGAGGTATTCGGAACGATGTAATTGCTGCGCTCCGGGAAATTGCTCCTCCGGTGATACGTTGGCCCGGCGGATGTTTTGCCGATACCTACCATTGGAAAGACGGAATTGGACCAAAAGAGCAGCGTCCTTCTATTATCAATTCAACCTGGGGTGGAGTCACTGAGGACAACAGCTTCGGTACCCATGAATTTCTTGATCTTTGTGAGCTGGTTGGCGCAGAACCTTATATTTGCCTGAATGTTGGAAGTGGGACGGTACAGGAAGCAGCAGAGTGGGTGGAGTATGTGAACTCAAATATAAAAAGTCCTATGACGGAGTTACGAAAGAAAAACGGGCGGGAACAACCCTGGAACGTTAAATTCTGGGCTGTGGGGAACGAAAGCTGGGGATGCGGTGGTAATATGACCCCGGAATATTATGCGGACCTGTTTAAGCGATTCTCAACCTTTTTGCGATCTGGAAATCTATACCGTGTTGCTAGCGGTGGAACCGATGCCGATTATCATTGGACAGAAGTCCTGCTTCAGAAAACCCAAAAATATCAACATTTGATCCAGGGCTATTCCTTTCATTACTACACGGTTTGCCACGGATGGGACCATAAAGGATCAGCGACAAAATTTGATGAAAATGACTGGTTCCATACGATGAAAAATACACTCATCATGGAACAACGTCTCGAACGTCACATGGCACTGATGGCTGAATATGACCCGGAGAATAAAATCGGTCTGATTGCTGATGAATGGGGGAACTGGTTTGATGTTGAACCTGGCACTAATTCCGCTTTTCTTTACCAGCAGAACACGTTGCGTGATGCAGTGACGGCTGCACTTTATCTTAATATCTTTACTAACCACGCACGACGGGTTAAAATGGCAAACATCGCCCAGACCATTAATGTACTTCAGGCAATGTTACTTACAAAAGATGATAAGCTTGTAAAAACGCCAACGTTCTATGTCTTCAAAATGTACAAAGTACATCAGAACGCGACTTTATTGCCAATCAATGTCAAGTGTGAAGATTATTCATATAATGAGATGACTTTGCCATGTGTGAGTGCATCTGCCTCAAAAGATGGCCAGGGTAAAATTCATTTATCGCTTACTAATATCAATCCGAATAGTGGCATTGAGGTTGAAATTGACTTACGGGGCGCCGATAAATTATCAAAATTAAAGGGAGAAATTATTACTGCTCCTGCAATGAATGATTATAATGATTTTGGAAAATCTGAAAAAGTTAATTCTAAACCGTTTTCAGGATATACGTTAGATAAAAATTTACTTAAAGTATCACTCCCTTCTAAATCAGTCGTTACTCTGGAAATTGATTAGCCACCATCTTGTAGAAGACGAGTGATGTTGATCTAATTATTTCTATTTTCTCTGGTAGAATATAAAAAGTTCCGAGAGACCAGCAAAGAAGGTTATTATCGAGGTCAATAATCTTCCTGGACGGGAAGTAGCGACATTATTCGAAGGCGTTCAACCTGCCGGAAATTATGTTTGTTCATTCAATGCTGCTGAACTTGCCAGCGGTGTTTACCTGTACCGAATGAATGCAAATAATTTTATGAAAACAAAAAAACTCATTTTACTAAAATGAGGGAATTTTATTATGTGCTCAATTACCATGAGAAAAAAAATAGCAAGTTTTATATTAGTACTTGCTTTGATAGCAGTAAATTGTTCAGATAATGGTACCGGGCCTGATCCAATACCAAATGTTGCAACTATTGATTTGAATGATACACAACAGATCATCAGGGGCTTCGGTGGTGTAAACATGCCCGATTGGATCGATGATATGACACCCGATCAAGTAAATAAGGCTTTTGGTGCTGATTCAGGTCAAATTGGAATGACCATACTTCGCGTCCGTGTCCCATGGGACACAACGAAATTTAATCTGGAAGTTCCCACAGCTCAATTGGCAAAATCGCTCGGGGCAATCATTATTGCATCGCCCTGGACGCCACCAGCCTGGATGAAGAGCAACAATAATATCGTATGCGGCAGGCTTAATGATAGTTCTTATCCTGCTTATGCAGCCCATTTAAAATCATTCGCCGATTACATGTCGAGTAATGGAGCTCCGTTGTACGCCATATCGGTTCAAAACGAACCGGATGTTTCTGTAACCTACGAATCATGCGATTGGAATTCGTCACAAATGCTTCGGTTCGTCAAGGAGAATGCACCTTCAATCGGTATTAAAATTATCGCACCTGAATCGTATAATTTCAACCACACTATATCCGATGCCATACTCAACGATCCAGTTGCTGCTGCAAATGTATCCATCATTGGAGGACATATTTATGGAGGAGGTCTTAGTCGTTATCCCCTGGCTGAAAGTAAAGGCAAGGAAGTTTGGATGACAGAACACCTGGATACCGATACTTCCTGGACAAATGTTTTAGCAACAGGCAAAGAGATCAATGACTGTATGTATGCCGGTATGAGCGCTTATATCTGGTGGTATATAGTTCGATTTTACGGCCCGATAAAGGAAGACGGGAAGGTGAGCAAACGTGGGTATGTTATGTCACAGTTTGCACGGTTCGTCCGTCCTGGATATTTCCGAGTATTTGCAACCCAATGTCCCCAAAGTCAGGTATATGTTACGGCCTACAGAGATGGTTCGAAGGTCGTGATTGTGGCAATAAACCAAAGGTCACAGCCGGTAGATCAAACCTTTGTTTTGAAGGATGGGAATGCTGTGAGTTTTACGCCTTATGTTACATCAAGTACAGAAAATTGTGTTCGGAAAAACGATATTTTTACATTTAATGGTAAGTTTAACACTTCATTGACGCCCTCAAGTGTAACAACGTTCGTTTCGCAATAAATATTTAATGAGCCTGAAATGGTGAAGGAGGTAACAGTGGAAAAGATATTTAAACACATAAGAATCATGATGGTTTGCTTATTAATGTTGATACTGACTTTTTCAGCAAACAATGTTAATGCACAACTCGTAACTAACGGAAGTTTCGAAGCTACAGAGCCGGGTGTTGTAACCGATTATCTGAACGGTATTGAAGGTTGGAAGCTTCAATTATTGGGTGATGCTATAGCAGAGTTCCAGGTTATGGCAGACCAGGCACAAAAAGGAGATCATTCCCTTAAAATAGTGCCCCAATCATTGGGAAACAATCAATGGTCCATTCAGGCTTCGGCTGACAACATTCCGGTTATACCGGGGAAGACGTATCATTATTCGGTTTGGGCTAAAGCTCAAACCGTCGGTGCGCAAGTTAGTTTTACTGCTCATGATTATGCTTATATTGAATACGCGTCTATTCGTCCCGCCACTCTTACCACAGAATGGCAGGAGTTTACTATGGAATTTACTATTTTCGATAACCAAACTGTAATTATGGCACCTATTCATTTTAACTTTGCAGTGAATGTTGGCAATGTAATTTATATAGATAATCTGGTCATTACAAATGCCGATGCTGTAAAACCTATAATTGTTGAAGCAGAGTCGGGAGAAGTGGGAAGTGACTACAGTATATTGCAGGAAGATAGCACTGAATACGTTGCAATACAAACCAATTCAGCGGCCTACAATCCCGGTAGCAATGCTCGTGTTATATCTTACGAAGTGACATTCCCTGACACAGGAACTTATGACCTGTTTGTCCGATTGCGAGTTGGGCCAGATTCATGGGACGATGATAGCTTTTTCTATGGCAACGGATTTGGAGAAAAAGAAAGCACAAATGATGCTGATTGGATATTAGTAAACGGACTTGCGGTTGCCGGATTCTCAGAGCCTGATGATATCGTGTTTGAGGCAGGCGAGGTTGGTTCGGAAGTCTGGAAATGGGTCAATCTTTCACACAATGCTTATCAGGGTAATACTCCACGTACCCTTACAGTTGAAGGTAATTTGACGAAAACGTTTCAAATTGGTGCTCGCGAAGATGGATTGGATATCGATAAAATAGCATTTGGTAGCTCGTATTTGTATTACACCGTAGGAGATCTTGATAAAGGGCCGATTGATGTATGGGGAGGTCCTCCACTAGCATCAAAACAACCTAAATTTGTTGGTAATATTTTTAGCCCCTCTCAGGTGGATAATTTTGAAGCTTACTGGAACCAGGTTACTCCGGATAATGCGGGTAAATGGGGCAGCGTTGAGATAACACGAGACAACATGCATTGGAGCATGTTAGATGCTGCATATAATCTTGCCAAGGATAATGATTTCCCGTTTAACTTTCATGTGCTGATTTGGGGTTGTCAGCAACCGGATTGGATAAACACCTTATCACCCGAAGAACAACTTGAAGAGATAAGGGAATGGTTTCAGGCTGTTGCCTACAGATACCCTGACATTGAATACCTACAGGTTGTCAATGAAGCATTGCCCCATCATAATCCTCCTGATGGCAACAACGGACGAGTAAACTATAAAGAAGCTTTAGGCGGTGATGGAGAAACAGGCTGGGATTGGGTGCTGAATGCATTTAGAATGGCACGTGAAATTTTTCCTTCGGAAACGAAATTGATGATTAATGATTTTAATACTATCAACATTTCCAGTAATACTTCTCAATATCTTACTGTTATAAGATTGCTTCAGGCTGAGAATTTAATTGATGCCATTGGCGAACAAGCTCATTCACCTACGACAAAAGCACATCTGGATACAATGAAAAAAAATCTCGATGCTCTGGCATCAACAGGTTTGCCCATTCAGATTACTGAAATGGATATCGACGGACCTTCTGATACCATACAATTGCAGGATTATCAACGGACTTTCCCGGCGCTTTATGAGCATCCCTCTGTAGAAGGTATTACTTTATGGGGCTGGAAACATGGGCTTTGGAGACATGATCAAGGTGCATATATTATGAACCAGGATGGTTCTGAAAGACCTGCTTTAACATGGTTAAGGCAATATCTGGACACTTTAAGCATTCAGCCGGTTTTAATGGCTGATTTTTACGCTTCTCTCACCTCAGGACTAGCGCCTCTTACAGTTCAATTTACAGATCGTTCCTCAGGAGATATTACGAGCTACCTGTGGGATTTTGGCGATGGGGGAACAAGCACTGCAAAAAATCCGTCGCATACTTACGAGAATCCAGGGACTTATACCGTTAAACTAACAGTAACAGGTCCCATTGGATCGAATACGAAGACCCGAACCGATTATATTACAGTCACGTCAAGCTTGGAGAACATGTTGTTGAATGGTGATTTCTCGGATGGAACAAACCATTGGATCTTATGGGTTGATCCCTCCGCATCTGCAATTGGCGCTGTACAAAACGGAGAATATGTCATCTCCATTACCAATGGCGGTAATTATACTTACAATGTTGAGATATTTCAACCTAACCTAACCATAGAGAATGGAAAGACTTACGATGTCTCGTTTGACGCTTATGCAGATGCATTGCGGCAGATCAATCCATTCATTGGTATGAATAAATCTCCATGGATTATCTACGATGGCTACCGGTCAATGACGATATCGACTACAAAACAGACCTATACATACTCATTTACCATGAATCATGACACGGATGCGGATGCTCGGATTGCCTTCGACGTGGGTGCTTCAAATACGGATGTGAGGTTCGACAACATAGTATTGACAAAAAGAAGACCTTCCAACATGCTGTTCAATGGGGAGTTTACGCATGGAACATCCGGCTGGTATTTGTATGTGACCTCACCGGCAGCAGCGAGCTGTTCCGTGCAGGACGGGGAATTGGTTGCATCCATAACCCATGGAGGCAATAACTCTTGGGACGTTCAATTGAATCAGCGTTCTGTATTGCTGGAAAACGGCAGTACCTACCAGGTTTCATTTGATGCCTATGCGGCATCTCCCCGGGAGATCATTCCCAATACGTCCATGGCCTCGGCTCCCTGGACTATATACGGCGGCTATCACACGGTGACGTTGTCCACCACGAAACAGGCCTATACGTACTCTTTTACCATGAACCATGCTACAGATCCCGATGCGCGGGTTACATTTAATTTGGGGCAATCAACCGCGGATGTGTATCTGGACAATATCATGCTTACTAAAGGAACATCTTCCATAAAAGACAGAACGGAATTTGACCAGTTTCCGGAATCGTTCGAGCTATCTCAAAATTATCCTAATCCGTTTAATCCGGAGACCCATATCGGCTACCAACTTGCAGATAAGTCANNAAGCAGCGGGCATGTATTCAGTTTATTGGGATGGTCGCGATCACATGGGGGACAAAGTGCCGAGTGCTGTGTACGTCTATCGACTAGAAACAAACAGTGCGGTTTTTTCCAAGAAGATGATTTTAATAAAATAAGGACAATAAACAATGAATCCAATACCTGGGAGTATTTTTATGAACAAGACTATCAAAGTTTTTTGTATTTTAATTATGCAGTTTGTTAATCATCCGGGAAGTTCACAAACTGTTGATCAGCCTTATGAAATCGGCACCTGGCATGATTTCAGGAAAGCGGCTGTCAGTTTTACGTTTGACGACAACTGCCCCAATCAGTACAGCGTAGCAATCCCGATGTTCAATGAATTTCATTTCAAATTTACCCTCTTTACTGTGACAGGATCAAGCTGGGTATGGCCAGCAGACTGGCATGCGCTCCAGAACGCCGCTGCTGAAGGCCATGAAATCGGCAGTCACACCGTAACACACCGGTCTTTTGCAGACATCGACGATTCTCAGGAAGCCGTTGAACTCAGAGATTCACAGAATCAAATAAACACCAATATTCCGTCGCAGAAATGCATAACCATAGCATATCCTAGCAATATACCAGGCAATAAATCTATATGCAGACAATATTATATTGCAGCACGGTCCGGCTCGAATGCCATTGAGTCCAGTACGCCACCTGATATTATGACGATAGGCTCGTTTAATTGTGGGACATTGGGCCCGGTAAAAACCTCCGATGACTTTATTAGCATGACCCGTTCTGCCATCGGACCGACGGGTTGGTGCGTGTATATGCTGCACGGTATCGATAACGACGGAGGGTGGTCGCCGGTTACCACCGATGTGCTCAGGCAAACCCTCCAGTATTTCAATCAAAACCGGAATTATTACTGGGTTGAGACATTCGGTCATGTCGTCCTTTATATTCAGGAGCGGGACGCCGCTTCCGTTAAGGAACGCTCCGTTGAAGAAAACAGAATCTCATTACAGGTAACGGATCCCCTCGATAACGATATTTTTAACCACTCTATCTCGATTCGCCGCCCCCTTCCACAGGGCTGGACATCTGCGTCCGTCACACAAAACGGTCAGACGGTCGATGCAAAGATTATTCAAGCGGATAATGTCCGCTACGTTCAGTTTGATGCTGTCCCGGACAATGGAGAGGTGGTTATTTCGAAAGAGGATGGAATGCAAATCCCTCAGCCACCGTTCCTGAGGGGTTTCAACCTTGCCAACTGGTTTGAAAATTTCAGCAGCGTCGCCACCCTCCCCTTTAAACTGTATACCCGGGAGGATTTCGAAAATATCAAATCACTGGGCTGCGATCATGTTCGGGTGCCTGTAGAATTTTTTGATGGGACGGGTCCGGCGCCTGGTTACACGCTCGATCCCCTCCTTTTTTTCCTGCTGGACCAGGTCATCGACTGGGCGGAGGCGCTGGGCCTCTATATCATCATCGACAATCACAGCTGGGATCCCCTTGTTGACACGGATCCGGAGATCGAAGATCAACTGCTCGCCGTCTGGAGGCAAGTGGCTGACCGGTATAAAAACCGCTCGCATCTGATCTGTTACGAAATTCTCAATGAACCCCACGGGATTTCCGATTCGGTCTGGCATGCCATACAACAAAAGACCATAGACGCCATCCGCCAATTCGATGATATTCACACAATCATTGTAGGTCCGGCGAACTGGAACCATTACGACAATCTGTCGCTCATGCCCCAATTCACCGGCGGCAATCTCATCTACACATTTCATTTTTATGATCCCTATATCTTCACCCACCAGGGGACTACCTGGGGCAGTCCTCCCATGGTTAATCTTGTCGGCGTACCCTATCCGTACAATGTGGCCAGCATGCCTGGTCTGCCTGCAGACTTGAGAGGCACATGGATAGAAGACAGGTATCATGCTTATCCTGATCAGGGCAACGACGCATGGGTGCGTTCACAAATCGACATTGCCGTACAATTCATGAACGAGAGGCATGTCCCTATTTGGTGTGGTGAGTTCGGCGCACATATGCCTGGCAGCAATACCGCAGACCGGGCCAGGTGGCTTCGGACGGTTCGCACCTGTTTTGAAGACAACAACATTTCCTGGGCGCATCACGAATACAGGGATGGTTTCGGAATTTTCGAACCGGAATCCCATGAACTGTTCGAATACGATGTAAATATTCCGATCATAGAAGCCTTGGGACTCAATCCGCCGCCTCAGAGTGAATATCGTATGACCGCCTTTACTATATACGACGATTACGTTGGGCAGGGTATTATCTTTAGAAATTGGTTGTCAGGGGGCCATATTGATTTTTATTCGCAAAGCCATCCGGCGGAAGGCGATTTTTGCATTTCATGGCAGGGAGCAAATTTATACGACTGTATCGGCTTTGAATTTTTTACGATATACGACTTGACCCAACTGGTTGAAAATGATTATCTTGTCGATATGTGGGTACGCGGCACAGCGACCCATGTCAAGTTTGACATACGATTCGTAGATACAGATACCGATGATCCTGACGATCATCCCTGGCGCATGCGATTCACAATTGATAATACTGTTGTGGATTGGGATGGGACATGGCAGCATGTACAGATACCTTTGAGTGATTTTACCGAGCATGGCGCCTATGAGGACAGCACATGGTATAATCCACAGGGTGATTTTGACTGGTCTCAAGTGGAACATTTTGGAATCGATGCACAGCACCATGACCTGATTGATGTTGAACTTTTTTTCGATCATATCTGCATCACTGTTCCGCCCTCTGCTGATTTTTCGGCATCCCAGACATCAGGAACCGCACCACTGACAGTTCAATTTACAAGTCAATCGTCAGGAGATATTACCCGCTACCTGTGGGATTTTGGCGATGGGGGAACGAGCACAGTAGAAAATCCCTCGCATACTTATCAAATTCTGGGACTTATACCGTTAAACTGACAGTAACAGGTCCCGGTGGATCGAATACGAAGACCCGAACCGATTATATTACAGTCACACCAGGTTCGGAGAACATGTTATTGAACGGCGGGTTCTGGGACGGGATCAACCACTGGCAATTATGGGTTAATCCAGCGGCATCCGCCAGCAGCGTCGTGCAGAACGGAGAATACGTGGTTAACATTACTAATGGTGGCAACGAAACCGCTAATGTCCAATTGGTTCAATTAAATTTACTCATCGAGAAAAGTAGTACTTATGATATATCCTATGATGCCTATGCCGACGGCTCCAGACAGATCATTTCCTATATGGCCATGCGATCGTCTCCATATACCACGTACGGCGGGTATGAACCGGTGACCCTGTCCACTACCAAGCAGAACTACATCTACTCCTTCACCATGAATCATGCCACGGATTCGGATGCACGGATTGCCTTTGATCTGGGTAATTCTGATACAGATGTGACCTTTGACAACATGTACCTGACAAAACGAAGGCCTTCAAACATGCTTTTCAATGGAGAGTTTACGCACGGAACACCCGGCTGGTATTTGTATGTGACCTCGCCGGCAGCAGCGAGCTGTTCCGTGCAGGACGGGGAATTGGTTGCATCCATAACCAATGGGGGCAGTAACTCATGGGATGTTGAATTGAATCAGCGTTCTGTATTGCTGGAAAACGGCAGTACCTACCAGGTTTCATTTGAGGCGTATGCAGAATCTCCCCGGGAGATTATTCCCAATACGTCCATGGCTTCGGATCCCTGGACTATCTACGGCGGCTATCACACGGTGACGCTGTCCACCACGAAACAGACCTATACCTACTTCTTTACCATGAACCATGCGACGGATCCCGATGCCCGGATTACATTTAATTTGGGCACATCGACAGCGGATGTGTATCTTGACAATATCATGCTTACCAAAGGAAGCACATCCATCGAAGATATAACGGAATTTAACCAGAATCCGGAATCATTCAAATTATCTCAGAATTATCCCAATCCGTTTAATGCGGGTACCGAGATCCGTTTTCAGCTTGCAGCTCGATCATTCGTAACATTGAGCATTTTTAATCTCCAGGGTCAGCTTGTTCGGACACTGGTGGATGAGGAACAAGCAGCGGGCAGCTATTCAGTTTATTGGGATGGCCGCGATCACGTGGGAGACATAGTACCAAGCGCTGCGTACATCTATCGCCTGAAGACGAACAGCTCGGTTTTTTCCAAAAAGATGATTTTGATTAAATAACAGTCTATTTAAAAAAATGCAGAGAAGTTATTCAGGCATTTTTATAATCTCAATGATCCCAACGGATCAGGGATCTAAATTTGAAAGGAGAAAAAAAGATGAAATCAATCCTATCAGGTATCTCGTTTCTTATGATCACTCTTCTGTTGTTTGGAAATCTATTAGCACAAACTTACTCTTTAAAGCTATCACTGAGTGGATCAGGAGATGGTTCTATTTTTGTGAATGGCAGCGAACGTACGCTTTTTCCGGTTACCTACCATTTTGTATCCGGTACATCTGTAGAATTGCTTGCATCGCCGAACAATAATTGTAGATTTGACAGTTGGACAGGCGATTACACAAGTAGTAATCAGTCTATTTTCTTTACTATTACAAGGAATATGGATCTAACGGCCATGTTTACTGATAATTTTCGAAAACAGGATTCTCTTGCCCTGATAGCTCTATATCACAGCACCGATGGAGATCATTGGTGGAATAATACTAACTGGCTTACTAACAATCCAATAGACATGTGGCATGGCGTGATGGTTTCGGAGGGAAGAGTAATAAGATTGTTTCTAGACAATAATCAACTCAGTGGTCAAATACCGCAAGAGATTGGTCAGTTGGACAGTTTAATAGAAATAGATTTAAGCACTAACCTACTCTGCGATACGATTCCTAGAGAGATTGGGCAGTTAACTAATTTAAAAGAACTACTACTAGACCACAATCAACTCAGCGGCTCAATTCCAACTGAAATTGGGCGATTAACTGAATTAAGATATCTTTCTTTATACAACAATCAACTTAGCGGCCCTATCCCACCTGAAATTGGGCTGTTGGACAGTTTAAGAGAATTAGATTTAGGCACAAATCAACTCAGCGGCCCTATTCCGCCAGAGATTGCTCAGTTAACTAATTTAAGATATCTATATTTAAACGAAAATCAACTCAGTGACTCGATTCCGTCGGAGATTGGTCAACTAAGTAATTTAGAAAGTTTAGTTTTAAGCGCCAATCAACTCAGCGGCCCAATTTTGCCTGAAATTGGTCAGCTAACTAAT